>Ga0209896_1000049_pt1 | contig 8871 bp, 9 predicted proteins | sample GWRWS2_20_30_FD_187214 | JGI IMG/M metagenome (GOLD analysis project Ga0209896, IMG submission 187214) | Riverbed sediment microbial communities from areas with vegetation nearby in Columbia River, Washington, USA - GW-RW S2_20_30 (SPAdes)... | ecosystem: Environmental > Aquatic > Freshwater >... | reverse complement strand
TTATGGTATCTATTTGCAGGGTCAAAAGGTGGTGAAAATAGAATCAAGATCATAAACTTGTTGCAAGAAACTCCACTGAACATAAATCGCATGGCAGAAATTTTGAATCTTGACTATAAGGCTGTTCAGCATCACGTTGATGTGTTAGAAAAAAATAATCTAGTTTCAAGAATGAGTGAAAAATATGGAATAATGTATTTTATTTCAAATTATCTCGAATCTAATATGGATACATTTAAAGAAATTGTAACCAAAATAAACAAACAGAATTTTTAGACGTCATTAATTCATTAATCAAATTCAGTAAAAAAATATACTTTTAATCCAAGATTGTTCTAGATAAAGGACCACTTCTAACTTTTTCTATTATGTTTTGAAGTAAATTAGTTAACTCTGATTTATGAGAATCAAGATATTCTTGACCTTTTTCCTTCAGCCTAACATAATACACCCTCAAATCACGATGTTGATCAAAGAATTGCTCTATCATTGTATTGCCATGTTTCTGTGGGCTTGTTAATTGTTCAAATGAATCAATAGTCTGGGTTAAGTCTCCATTTTTGACAGATTCAATTGATTTGTCTAATATTTCAAGAATGTCCCTTATCTCCTGAATTGGTGCAGAATACTCCTTGGATTGAAGAAATCCGGATCTTTTCATTTCTCCTAGTCTGTCTGAAAGGTCTCTTGAAAGTTCATAGTACTGTTCCTTACCAGTCAGTGATTTCTTTTCTTTTAATGTCACTAGTCCCTTCATACTTAACCTCATGAAGGCATCTTCAACATCCTGTTTATCCATTCCAGTTAACCAAACAATTTTACCTACGTAATCAAATCCTTGTCGTAAGGATTCGAGTACTACCACTTCAATTATCCTCATAAAACCTTCTTCTGCCCGAGCATTTTCAAAATCTCGATCCCGCACAGCTTTTTTTGCATGAGAAATATCTATTTCAATCGCTCTTTTCAAAGCCTCCATTCCGTCATCCACCTTCCCATCTAATGTGAGATAACATGCGTAGTTGTACCAAACCATTCCATCACTTGGATTTACATCTAGAGCTTTCACACTGCATTCTATAGCTTTGGTATAGTTATTCATTTTATAATATGCTAGTCCCTTTAAATTCCAAGCTTCATAATTATCGGGATCTATATTCAATGCCATATCATACGAAGATATGGCAAATGAGTAATCATCCATGTGGAAGTGGGCATAGCCTTTCTTAATCCAGGCTTCAACAAACTTTGGATCTATCCTAAGAGCTAACTCGAAACTACGTATGGCATCATTTAATTTGTCGTTAGACATGTGATTCACACCTTTTTTATATAAATCACGTACCTGAAAGTCACGAAGGTCTATGGTGTTTTTGGTTTCTTCTGCATTGTTAGAAGTATTGTCATTCTTGTCTTTAGCTCTGAAGAATCTACTCATCATTATTGATTACCATTGTCAAAATAAATAGATTTGGTCACAAGAATTTTTTTAACGTTTCTTGCAAATCACAATTAAATGGCCTTGATTCATGGTGGTACTGAAACAATAATGTCAATTAAAAATCGAGATAAATAATTTTTTTCAGATAATTAAATTCATTTTAATGGGTCATTATTGAGCTGATCACAATGAATTTTTGCATTTATAGTTGTTAATGAATCCTTTCTTATATGATATCATAGGTCGTAACGTAAATACAGTCGCAATAATGGTTTTTGAACAAAATTGTCTTTGCAAAATAATTATCATAGTTATATGTTTCAAAATTTTCGGTTCTGGTGATTTTTTAGTCCAAAGATCAGAGATCAAAATAGTAAATCAAAAAATCAAGAAAATTATTGTTACCACTTTGCAAATTAACCTCAATTATCATGAATAATTTAGCCATCAAATATTCACAAATCTGATGCGATATTATTTTATGTTCTTGTTTGTGGTAATCATTATGTTTATGTATTAATTCTATGGTAAGGTAACGCAACAATGTAGACAACTGAAATTTTTTGAATTAAAAATAATATTTATACTAGACAGAAAATGGATCAGAATCAAATACAAATAATTTAATAGATAAAATCTATATTCAATAAATAACGATTGAGACTATGTATCATGATAAGGCAATAAACACATGAATAGTCTAGTCGAGCGATTTGATTTGATATTTTATAAAATTGACACCTGTGGACAAATTTGCTCTTAAGGCTCTGTGAGATTAAGATATCATGAAATAACTTTATTATGATAATTATATAAAATGCAAATATTGTAAATAATTATAGTGATAATAATTTTATATTAGTCTCATTAGAATTTCATATTATATTGTTATATTATTTATACTTCTCTAAAATACTGGTGAATAATGTTTAGGAAGAACATTACTATGTTCATGTTAGTTGGAATTTTGACAACAATCACTGTGACGTCAGCTTATTTAATGAGCGCTTCTGCTTACAAGCCTGATGATCCTGCTGTACCATATCATTGCTGGGCAAGTGACGCTAGTGGAAATTATAATTTAACTGCAGAAGGGGACTTGATCCCATGTGAGATTAATTCAGGAGATAATGCATGGATGATGACAGCTTCAGCGCTAGTGCTTATAATGACGCCTGGGGGTTTGGCTATATTTTATGGAGGCCTGTCCAGACAAAAAAATGCGGTAAGTACTCTCCATATGGTGTTTATCACTACCGGCATAGTTGCTGTACAATGGGTATTATGGGGCTACAGCTTGGCTTTTGGACCAGACGCAGGTGGTTATGGGTTTATTGGAACGCTAGACTGGGCTGGTTTAGATAATGTTCTTCATGATGTTCCTTCAATTGCCTATGGGGGAATAACTGGAACTACTATTCCACACCAGACATATATGATATTCCAGATGATGTTCGCCATCATTACTCCTGCATTAATTGTAGCTGCCCTTGTTGAAAGAATGAAATTTAGTGCATTTGTTATTTTCGTAGTACTGTGGGCTACCTTTGTCTATGATTTTGCTGCACACTGGACGTGGGAAATCACAGGTCCAGATAACTATGGAATGAATCCTGGATATTGTGGCTTTGGATGGACTGGTTGCTATGGATCACTTGACTTTGCTGGTGGAACTGTCATTCATATTACATCTGGATGGTCAGGACTAGTTATAGCATTAATGTTGGGAAGGAGAATAGGATATGGCAAAGTACCTATGGAACCACACAATATTTCACTAGTTGTTTTAGGAGCTGCACTACTGTGGTTTGGATGGTTTGGATTCAATGCTGGCTCTGCTGGTGCAGCAGCTACCAATGCTACAAGCGCATTTGTCGCAACACAGGTAGCTACCGGTATGGCTGTAGTTACTTGGTCATTACTTTCTTGGGCACATACAGGAAGACCATCGACTGTTGGAGCTGCCTCTGGTGCCGTAGCTGGACTTGTGGCTATTACTCCGGCATCAGGATTTGTTTCCCCAATGTCAGCACTTGTTATCGGAATAGCTGCGTCAGTGGCTTGTTATGCAGCAGTTATGTTCAAGAATAGTAGGAAATGGGATGACGCCTTGGATACATGGGGCGTTCATGGAATTGGAGGGCTTGTAGGTGCATTATTAACTGGAATGTTTGCAGAAAAGAGATTTACTCCATGGGGAGATAACGGACTCGTGTTTGGCAATCCGCCTCAACTACTAGAAAATGCTGTAGGCGCGTTTGCATCTCTAGCATGGGCGATGGGTATAACAGCAATAATCATAAAAATAATGGACAAAGTGTGGCCTGGAGGCATAAGAGTTACTCCAAAAGAAGAAGAAATAGGACTCGATTTAACCCAACATGGAGAAAGGGCTTACGTGAGCGAGTAAAAGAAGGCTGAATTTTTTATTTCCTTACTTTTTTATTTTTTATTGTTAAGTATCTGAACCATTAATTTCTCGTTTGTATGCTTATATATTTTCTGATATTAGAATTAACATGCTTGATAAATTTACAATAGTTAGATTAAGTGCAGGGAATGAAAAATTTGAAATTTTGGTGAAACCAGATCCTGCCCTAGAATATAAACTTGGCAAAAACATTGATATCTCTAATATTATGATATCCGACGAAATTTATTCCGATGCAAACAAGGGTACCCGGATCTCGACTGAAAAGCTAATGAAGCATTTTAAAACAACAGATCAACTAGAAATAGCAAAGCAGATTATGGCTAAGGGTGATCTAAACATGAATACTGATCAACGTAGAAAGATGATTGAAGAAAAGAAAAAACAGATAGTTCAATATATCAATAAAAATTTTGTTGATCCTAAAACGCATATGCCCCATCCCATTTCAAGAATTAATGCTGTTCTTGATGAAGCACGATTGGCAATTGATCCGTTTAAGCGGCTAGATGATCAGATTAAGAATATCATTGAACCGTTGAGAAAAATATTACCCCTGAAGTCAGAAATATTGGAGTTGAATGTGACCGTACCTCCTCAATTTTCAGGACAATCATTTAGTGTCTTCAAAAGCATTGGTGAGATAAAATCAGAACAATGGCTTTCAGATGGATCATTACAAGTAGTTCTCAATATCAATGCAGGAATGAAGGGTTCCTTCTTAGATCGAATTGGAACTGCAACTAAAGGTTCAGCTCAGGTCACGGAGAAATAAGAGCTGTTCATATTGTTGGCACAGTTGCCCACACTTAAAATATAAGTCTGTTCTAACTTTCCCAAAAAGGAAGTATTATGAATAAAAGATTTTTGAATTCTTATATTGGAGGATCACTAAATGCAGGAAGTTAAAAGAAAATACGTCATTCCTGGTGATATTGTAGCTGAAGGTAATTTCAAACCTTTGGGTAATGTGATTAGGAATGGAAATTCAATTGTAGCAACTCGAATTGGAATTACAGAATCAAATAAGGATGGTACCAAAGTAATTCCGTTATCAGGAATTTATTTTCCTCGAGTAAATGATATTGTAATAGGTAAAATACTAGACCATTCATCACTTTCCTGGTCTGTCGACATAAATTCATGTTTTTCTGCACATTTGCCTGCACAAGACATATTTGGAAGAGATTTTTCCCCGGCGCATGATGATATGGGAAGTCAATTATCAAGCGGTGATGTTATTGTTGCTAGAATTGCAATTTTTGATAGGACTAGAGATCCGATTCTTACAATTCAAGATAAGGACTTGGGAAAGATCCCGACAGGTGAATTATTAAAAATATCTGCGACTAGAGTTCCAAGACTTATAGGAAAAAGAGGGTCGATGATCCAGACTATTGAGCAGGCGACTTCCACAAGGGTAACAATAGGTCAAAATGGAATAATAGTAATATCAGGGAAGGACAAGGAAGGAACCAATCTTGCATTAAACGCAATTCATATAGTAGAAGTAGAAGCGCATACTTCAAACCTTACGCAAAGAATTAAACAACTCTTGAATGTACCAGAATCTGACATTGAAAATGATACTCAAAACAATCATGAGATGAATGAGACACCGATGAATGATGATAAAGTTATTTCGAACGATAATGGTAAAGAAATGGGAATGATGAATTCAGATGGTACAAAATAGAAGCCTTATAGATGAAAGCGGAAAAAGAAGCGATGGAAGGATAATTGATGAATTAAGAGAGGTAAAGATTAATGTAGGAATAATAAAGAATGCAGATGGCTCTGCACTTATAGAATTTGGTAAAAATAAGATAATTGCGGCAGTGTATGGTCCACGGGAAGTTCATCCAAAACACATGGCACTATCTGACCGATGTGTTATAAGGTGTAGATATCATATGTCTCCATTTTCAACCGATACTCGCAAAAGTCCTGCACCATCAAGAAGAGAGACGGAAATTTCAAAGGTGATTCGAGAAGCACTAGAACCTGCTGTAATGCTTGAGGACTATCCTCGAGCAGCGATCGATATCTTTATCGAAGTATTGCAAGCAGATGGAGGTTCACGATGTGCGGGCATAACTGCTGCCTCAGTCGCACTTGCAGATGCAGGAATAAATATGCGTGATATGGTTTCAGCATGTGCAGCAGGAAAGGTGGATGACAAAATAGTGATTGATATTAATGACACCGAAGATAAAGAAGGAGGAGCTGACATGCCAGTAGCATATATGCCAAATCTTAAGAAAATAACACTTCTTCAGCTTGATGGAGAGTTGAATCCTACTGAATTCAATACCTGTTTAGAAGAAGCTATACGTGGCTGCTTAAAGGTCTATGAAATACAACGTTCCTCTCTAATGGAAAAATACTTTGGCAATGAAAAGGGATTGAAAGAATAATGAGTCTATCAAAGAAATCTACTATAATTGTTGAAAATCTGCGTAAAAAACAGATGAGAGAATCAATTTCAGCAGGCAAAAGATTAGATGAAAGAAGTTTAGATGAAATAAGACCACTTCAGATTGAAATAGATGTCATAAAAAAGGCAAGCGGATCGGCTTGGGTCAAGTTGGGTAAGACACAAGTTATTGCAGGAGTAAAAGTAGAAACTGGGGAGCCTTTTGAGGGCCTGGAAAATAGTGGAGCTATGATAATTACGGCCGAAGTACTACCAATCGCCTCTCCTCATATAGAACCAGGACCACCTGATGAAGAGACGATTGAACTTGCTAGGGTTGTCGATAGAGGTGTTAGAGAATCGGAAATGTTAGATTTAAGCAAATTAGTCTTGGTGCCCGGAAAAATTGTGTATACTATTTTTGTAGATTGTAGTATCATTAACGTAGATGGTAACCTTTTTGACGCAACATCATATGCAGTAGTATCGGCATTAGCTAGTTGTAAACTACCTATTTTTGAAATTAAAGATGACAAAGTAGTAGAAACAGGGAAAACTCAAGAACCTCCAATTACTACAATCCCTGTCTCTATTACTACCGTAAGAATTGGCGATTATCTACTTTTGGATCCAAATACTGAGGAAGAAGCATGTATGGATGCAAGACTGACAATTACTACAAATTCAAGGGGTTCAATTGTTGCAATGCAAAAGGGCTTGAAGGGGTATTTCACAGTTGATGAGGTGAAGGGTATTGCCGACAAAGCAAGAATTAAGGGCGAAGAAATTAGAGTGAAGCTTGAGGGATTGATCAAACTTGGTAAGTAGAGGTAAACATAAAATATCGCGCTTGAAGGGATTGGGGGTAAAATATGGAGCTACGGTTAGGAAGAGATATGGCATGATTTACAGGATTTTGAAAAAAAAGAGAAGATGTCCAAAATGCGGATCAATAAAATTTGATAGGAAAGTACTGGGAATTTGGTATTGTTCAAAATGCAACTATAAAGTAGCTGCTGGTACATATGATGTAAACTTTGAAAAAACAAAGAGTAAATATTAGTATTCAAATTGCTATAGAAAACTTTTCACCAGAAGTATCTTCGAAGATTGGAAAAACCATTACTAGCGCCCTAAATCCTGAAACTAGATTTATCACTTGTAATGAAAAAATAAAGATCTTTTCAAAAAATGGGGTAGTTTTTATTAATATTACCACACACGATCTACAGTCACTCCGCGCTATTATTAACACATACCTTAGATTGCTGAGTTTATCATATTTGTCTCTAAATTTATAAAACGCTATAGATTTATGATGGTAAAGTAAAGTAAATAGAAATGAGCGAACAAGAAATCCCACCCTGGTTAAGAGAACAACTTGCAAGGTTACAGCAGTTACAGCAGAATTTACAAGCAATAATGATGCAAAAGCAGCAACTTGAAGCAGAATCTGTGGAAATAGAAAAAGCTACAGAAGAACTAAAGAAATCAGAACAAGATGAAGTGGTATACAAGAGCGTTGGGCCTCTCTTGGTTAAAACTAAGAAGGATGATACACTTAAAGAACTTGAGGAAAAGAAAGATCTCTCTAACACTCGGTTGATAGTTCTAGGTAAACAAGAGACAAGAGTAAAAGAAAATTTAAAGGAAGTTGAAAATAAGATAAACGAAATGATTCGCATGGGACAAGGACAAGCAGGTAATTTGGGCACCAAGTCAAACACTTGATGATTTTTATTTCATTCTAAAAAATTGTGTGACCACTTCATATTATAATTGACAAAATAAATAACACGATCACCACAAGGTATCTCCGATCATTAGTTACAGTGCCGTCATGAAATAAATTCACATTTTTGGTAGAATGACATTTTACATTGAAGCTGACCTAAGAATCGCCTAAAAATAGTTTAATCCACGTTCAATAAAAATTGGAATCAGATACTTGGTTCAAATTTATTCTTGTTTTTTTGGTGGAATTGGGATTTCCCTCGCTGTTTTTCTCATTTCAATAAATGTCTCCGTTTTCTGCACTCCTTCAATACGTCCGACTCTTTCTGATATTAACTGGTGCATTTCGTCCAATGAATGAGAATTCATTGTGACTAAAATATCAAATCTCCCTGTAACCTCAGAAACTTCCGTAACGCCGGGAATCCTGAACAATTCATTTAAAACATTGTCTCTCAGTTTTGAATCCATGTTTATGCCAGTCAGCGCCTTTACGTTGAACCCAAGGGCTTCATCATTCATCAATATTGTAAATTTTCTAATAATGCCTCTCTTCACTAATCTCTTAATTCTGCTATAAACTACCGAAGCATTGATATTAATTTTTCTTGAAAGTCTGGGAACAGAAATGGACGCATCATTTGAGAGTTCCTCCAAAATTTTAAGATCTAAATCGTCTATTTTATACACAGAAATCACTAATTATGTCGTAAATTCTGGGGTTAATAAATGTATTAATTTCAATTTTATTTAAATTTTTTATCAATAATGCATACTCAAATAATTTTCTTTGATTTAAACAGCTCAGCTAACAAAATGGCACCCTTTGCAGAACCCATTTTGTTAGCT
>Ga0209896_1000048_pt1 | contig 8881 bp, 6 predicted proteins | sample GWRWS2_20_30_FD_187214 | JGI IMG/M metagenome (GOLD analysis project Ga0209896, IMG submission 187214) | Riverbed sediment microbial communities from areas with vegetation nearby in Columbia River, Washington, USA - GW-RW S2_20_30 (SPAdes)... | ecosystem: Environmental > Aquatic > Freshwater >... | reverse complement strand
GGTCTTTGATCACACCAGGGTCTTTGATCACACCAGGGTCTTTGATCACACCAGGGTCTTTGATCACACCAGGGTCTTTGATCACACCAGGGTCTTTGATCACACCAGGGTCTTTGATCACAGGGTCGGTATCTCCACTATCCTTATTGTCTCCACTATCCTTATTGTCTCCACTATCCTTATTGTCTCCACTAACTTTATTGTCTCCAATACTATCCTTATTGTCTCCACTATCCTTATTGTCTCCACTACTATCCTTATTGTCTCCACTACTATCCTTATTGTCTCCACTACTATCCTTATTGTCTCCACTATCTTTATTGTCGGAACCAGATTCCTCTTGACTGTATGCAGTCCGTATAAAAGTAAACGGGTTAAATATTTCGCCGATTTCTATGCGAAGCCCGCCATTAAGAATTAACAATGTCAATAATGAAATAAGCCCGGTTACGAAGAGTTGTGCTTTCATTTTCATTCAACACTATATATATACAAATCATTACATTAAAAAAATTCTAATCCTCATTATCTATTAATAAAAGTCCTTTATGAATAATAAGCTAGGATGTTTATAGTAAAAATCTATTATCATAGGTACAAAATACATAGAAGCATATCAACTTAGATTTAGCTCTACTATCTCAAAAATCTAACAGTACCATTAAACAAGGTTAAAGTGCATGATGGACCAAAGATTGGATATTATGATATGAGGTCTGATAAACTTAATTGAATCAATATCGACTATTATTTCCTATGGTCTTATTAATTAGATATTTTCAAATATTAGATAATTCTTAATCAAAGCTTATTCCTTATTCTCTCTTATGAGGGTCATATACAGTATTACTTAATACATTTGGCGTTTATCTTCGTGGAAGAAGAAATAGAATCAAATGTAGGTCATGTGGGCACGAATTTAATGATTCAGAAGAATTGGTTCTTTATCCCCACAGCGTGAGTAGGAAGAATTATTACAATTTAGAAAGAGTAATGGATTTAGATGAAGGGATCTTAATCGTCTTTCTATTTCGCAATACCTCTCGTCGTGTTCTAGTAATTCTCAAGAGAAGGGATAGTAATTCAAAATGGATTTTTTCCCGCAAAGTATAACCGTTCCTTACACTTAGCGTTATCAGTCTGATAGTATGGTAACAGCCAACTGTCATTATCTTTTAAATACCCAGCATCTGGATCTGACTCTGCTGGACCTATTGAGTTTGCAATAGTTCTGAAGTAAAAATGCATGAAAAGTCGCATGAATTCTGTGAGATAGATGTCAGCCACACGAGTATCCCCCTGATCACTAACATATTTTCGTCATTATTTCTGATAGATGCATTGCTAAAATTGCCAGACCCTGTAATAATGATTGGATCATTACTGAGCGGATCAACTAACATGTACTTCGTGTGAATGTATTTTACATGCCTGTTGAATCCTGTAAGTTGTTCTTTCAACCAGTGTTCAAATAAATTCTCTTCGAGTACATTTCCAATTGCAATTCTATTGAATTTCCAACTCTCTAGTTTTTCCATATGGTTATCTTCAGTTTCCAGCATTAAGTAACGAAGACAATTTCTCTTTTTTGAAAAGACAGCTTCGAAATGATCGTCCACTCCAAAAGCAGCTCTAAGAAAAGTGGTATTGTGTGCCCGATCCATTCGGGAAGCATACCATTCCAAGGCTTTGATATTCTTGCGAGGACTGAAAATTACCTGGACGCTATTGGCTCTAGGTTCGTTACTAGGCACAGGTGAGCTCCTTTCATTCCACGGTCGAAGGAATTTTGTATCGGCCTCTGGTTCTTTATTGAGTTCCTGCCAGTATGCCTCATATGAATTCGCTACTTGTTCATCGCGCACAAGATGTCCAACATTAGAATGTCCGTATATGCCTCCTACAGTTATGTTTGTTGATCCAGTCCACACTTGTTTGGGAATATCGTTCTCTAGTAACAAGATGAACTTATTATGAAATATATAGCTATTCCTACAGAACCCCTACGAGAGAAATCCATAAAAGAATTTGATTATATCTAGCCATATGGGAGGAATTGAACAGAAATTAGAGGTTATCGAAAGTAAGCAACTACTAGCCTAAAATGTGTTAATAGAATGACACCTATTATCTTTTGTTAAATCATGACAACGTATGTAACGAAGGCTAGCAACATTATGTTTATGAATGTAGAAACGACCTCAGTATGTGAGCCCCTATGCGAAAAGTTTGCGGTCTTTGATTTTCCTAACATTTGTATAATGCTCTGCCCACCAGGCCTTTTCCCTCTTGCTTCGTGGAGGCTTTGCGAGAACGAGTTCCTTCCGTGCCTTCTTAGCTCCTTGCTGCTTTACTCTGAAATGGTAATGGTCGAAAATGCGTAGTGCCTCGACTACGTATGAGACTGCGATCCGGCGGTCGTGGATGAGGAGTAAGTTTTCACCGTTCTTGATATCCGCTGGCGAAGAGAAGTTGTACGAACCAAGATATACCCGGGCTGTAGGTTTGTCAAAATCGATGATAACAAATTTGTGGTGCATGCGGGTGCCGCCACCGCCGGTTGGCTCCGCGGAGAATGGCTTCGGGACGTTCTTCGTCAGCGCCGCGGGAAAGACGTGAGAAACGATGCCGTCCGGCCTCTGAAGATCTAGGCCGCCGACTTTCCGGTCGGAGATACCATACACGAAGATCTCATCCCGTTGTGATACCATCTTGATTGCGTTCCGAATGACCCCCGGGGTTTCGTAGAGGAATGCTAAGGAAAAAATTAAGGATGAAGTGGTATTTGTTTCGATGTCATCAGCGATTTTTTTCAACAATACGTTCGAGGGGCCGTGGGGGGAAAACGTAACGCGCGCCTGGATCCCAGGCAGGCCGAGGTCGCTCCAGTTTGCAGAAGTCGCCTCACGGAAGGTCGCGGCCATCAGAGACCAATAGTCTTCAAACGCCGTCAAGAATGGTTTAGCCGCGCTTGCTCCTTGCAGGATCAAGGCGTTATTAGATTGCACAAAAAACCCGCGCCAACTGAAATTGGTTGAGCCGCATACCGCCATCTGACCCTTGGGGCCGTCGACCACGATGATCTTGTTGTGCTGGAGCTTCGACATATGCTGCCGCTTCACATTTGCAGTGCCTGCCGAATGAGATAGACGTGCAGCCGCTTGCGTTTCGCCAGATCCAGGCTCGCCATGATCCGCGCTGTCGTCAATGATGATCTTGAGACGATCCCCAAGCTTCTCTAAGCGCGACACTATTTCGGGTTCACTGAGATCATAAGCCACTACTCGGACCTTGGCCTTATTGTCGTCCAGGGCTTTGTCGAGTACCTCGAGTATCGCATTGACCGCTTCGAAGCCCATCCACTTTAGAGCCTCATTAGCTTTAGGGTGGGTCGGAAAGAAGTTCAAGCCTTCCGCTGCCTTGGCCGGCAGCAGCTTGGAGATGGGCCCATCCGATGCGTATCGATCCACGAATGCCTGAGACGAAACGAAGCCACGGGTGAATGTGACGTTCAGCAACTCAGGATAAGTCTCACGCCGGAGCTCGATTGCTGCCTCTTGCGCCTCGCCGTAGCTCAGCTCGTCATTATCGTTCATGAACGCAGGTATGACCCTGTAAATAAACTCGCCTAGGAGCTCCGCGTTGCGGGGAAAATGCACCCAACGGAATTTCTGGATCGGCGAGAGCATGGTTGACATCATGTTCGGGTTGACTCGACCGCTAACAGAGCGGAAGCCTAGACGGTTCTTCAAAGCGTAGAATCTGTCCCCGTTTGGTTCCTTATACTCGATGGCGAAGCCTACGAAGTCTTGCTGTGGCTTTCCGACCTTCCAGTCCATTGCAAGGAGAGTCATGCCGTCGCCGCGATGAAGTTTTAGAGTAAATAGCGCTGCCGCATTATGACCACTGACTTGAAATTCAGCTGTCATAGTAGGCTCCATGAGGGTGCATCAATTCATCATTAAAAGAAGCAACTTTTAGATTTGTCACGAGATAATGTACCGAGTATTTCTTATTATCCTTATAGAGGAAATCTTTATAATTCGGCCACTAGCAGCCTGACACACCTTTCTGGTCGAAAAAGGAGTGATGTCAGCTTTAGCCCTTTGTGGTTCAGGAATATCCAACCAGTCTGCACTGCGTCCTAGCTTGCCCTTATACCCTCAAAGAAATCGGTTCTGAGCTTTGGGAATGACGTAACAGGAAAATTCCTAATGTAAGATGAGAATGCTTTACTAATTTCCTCTCACTTGGAATATATTAAAACGCAACATCAGGACATTAGCCAATGGATTAAAAGTTTAGCACAGAGCCCACCTACTGGCGATGGTCAAATCCCGCCGAACTCATCCTCTATCATATTTATTCTTGAGTCCAAAAATCATGTCAAATTAGGTTCACAAACCACTGGCCCCATAATATTCAAATTGTCTAGTGATAATAAATATCACATAATTCGTACAAGATTTTGGCTCTATAATCTTAATTATCATATCGGCTTTACTGTACCCTTTTTGATTCTGCTTATAATGTCAAATAGAGTCAGATATAGTCTACTTTATATTTAGATTATCGCATATGAATAATGATTCATTAATGAAATATGTGAAAATGAGTTTATTCATAATATTAATTACTTTAACTTTCATTTTGGTTCCGTCATTTGCATTAATTTCTTCTTCACAGTCTAATGATACATTATCAAATGATACATTATCCAATGATACATTGTCGGATAATTCTGAGAATGATTCTCCTTTTTTTGAAAATGAAACTTCCTTTTCTTCTCTGAGTAGGTCTCTAGCCGAAACAAATCAATCAGAAGAAGAACCCATACCACCGCCACCGCCATCAGAATCAGATAATGGAGCTGACCAAGAAGCCGATAACTAGAACTGGCAATTATAGATCAATATGCAAAATAGTAAAAATAACAATTACAGAAAAATAAATCACCAATTAGCTTAGCGCATATTACTAAGCTTTATCGCCACTCCCTAATGCCTGACACCTAATAGGATAAGTGTATAAGTATTGACATAGCGTAAACCCTTCCATAAATTTTATATTTTCTGATTCTATTTTCTAATTTAATTGTTTAAATAATTTTCATAACGTAAAGGTTAATAATTACAAAGAAAAAAATAGATTTATGGGAAAATATGAATTACCTCCGTTACCATACAATTACGATGCACTGGAACCACATATTGACGCAAAAACTATGGAAATACATCACACTAAGCATCATCAAACCTATACAGATAAGCTTAATGCAGCTCTTGAAAAGTGTCCATCTGATATCCAAGAAAAGGATATTTTAGAAATACTATCAAATCTTGATCAAGTACCAGCGGATCAAAAAAGTGCTATCAACTTTAATGGAGGAGGATTTGACAACCATCGAATATTTTGGCATAATATGAAGTCAAATGGCGGTGGTGAACCGAGTGGGTCTATTGCTGATGCAATTAATGCATCATTTGGAAGCTTTTCTGCTTTTAAAGAAAAATTCTCTTCAACTACGGTGTTGATTCAAGGTAGCGGATGGGGATGGCTTGTATACAATCCATCAACTAAAAAAGTGGAATACAAATCCATGCCAAATCAGACAAGTCCACGTACAGAAGGTTTGATACCACTTTTAGGATGTGATGTGTGGGAACATGCTTATTATCTCAAATATCAGAATAAAAGACCCGACTACGTTACTGCTTGGTGGAATGTTATAAACTGGCAAGATGTTTCAGAGAGATTCGATAAAGTTAAAAAATAAAAGATCTTTTTTTAATACGTCAAGATTCACCAGAGATAACATCTCTAGATTAAGGTTATACACTAGATTTTCGAATTAGTAAATTGTTCTTATGATACTATGATTGGATAGCAATAAGGTAGTCCCCTAAACTATGAACGATTAAAAAACTAAGGTTTATTCATTAATAATAATTATTATTATTTTTTATTTCCTTTTCGATTGTAAAGTCGTCCAGCACCTCGTTACCTCTATTGTCATAGAAGGTTCCGGTCAATTTTGTGTGGGGATTGCCGTTACTGATGTCTATATTCAGAAATCCGAATTTGTCCGCAAATTGTTTAGCCATATAAGGAGATCTTCCATCTAGAGCATAGAAGTTTACCCCTCCTGTACCCACTGTCGCAAAAACAATACCGTCCTTATTACTGTTATAGTCTGTAGTAACTGCATTTGTTGTTATTGGTTTTGAACTCACGTCAGGATTAAAAGTAAGTGGGTACGTTCTCTGATAGTTGTGATTATGTCCACCCAATACTAGGTCAACACCATACTTTTCGAAAAGCGGATGATATAGATCCCTTATTTCACCCTCAGCCTTATGTTGTGATGGTGAAGTGTAAAGAGGCTTATAGGTACTTACAATTATCCAATTAATATCCTTGTTTTGAGATGCCTTTTCCAGATCTTGTTTTATAAAATTGTATTGCTCAGACCCTTCTTTAAAGTCAGATAGTGTAGCCATGACAAGAAAATGTACCTGCTTGTAATCATAAGAATAGTACGGTTTGTCCAATTCAAAACTATTGACATACTGGTTCATTTTTGCTTGTCCATCTTTCATATCATGATGCCCCAAAGTGATCATCATTTTACCTTTAAGAGGTGACATTATATCAAACCAACAATCAGCAGTACTATGGTATGAAAGATCTCCCAATGCTAAAACTATTTCAGGTTCTCTCTTTTCCATATTTGCTACAGTATTTTGTGTATTTTTTGAACATCCAAAATCACCGGCGGCAGCAAAATTATAGTTCTTATCATCATTATTATTACCACCCTCATTACCACCATCAAAACCATACCCATCATAAGTCTCGTGATCACCATCGTCCTTGTTACCACCGTCATCATCGTCATCATCGTCCTTAGCTTTGTCTTCTTCTTGTTGTTCTATGAGGAGTTGATTATCCTTGTCATTTTCTATCTTGTCTTTTAACTTCTCTATTTTTTTCTCCAAGTTAGCCTGTATTTTTTGAATTTTTAAGTCTAATCCGGGAATTTTAAGTTCCTCCTCATCATAATTATTCTGTTCTTTATTATCTTGATCTATGCCCATGTCCTCTTCTTGTTGCTTCAAGAGAAGTTGATTATTTTCCTTGTTTATCTTATCGTCCAATTTCTCTATTTTCTTGTTGACTTTATCTTGCTTTTGCTCAATATTAAGGTCTAATCCACTCAGTCCAAGCTTCTCATCATCATTGTCATTGCTTTCATCTTTAGCCTTGTTGTCTTCTTGTTGTTGTTCTAAGAGTTGTTGCTCCTTAGCCTTGTTGTCTTCTTTTTCTTCTTCTTGTTGTTGTTCTAAGAGTTGTTGCTCCTTAGCCTTGTTGTCTTCTTTTTCTTCTTCTTGTTGTTGTTCTAAGAGTTGTTGCTCCTTAGCCTTGTTGTCTTCTTTTTCTTCTTCTTGTTGTTGTTCTAAGAGTTGTTGCTCCTCTTCTTTATCAGCATCATTATTACCATCATCATTATCATTGTTTTTGATCGACTTGTCTTCTGTGTTTTCCAAAGGATTACACAATGGAATTCCTAGACTATCAATTACTTTATTGTCACAAAGTCCGTTTTTCAATTTCTCAGGGTTAGGATTAGAAGTAAAGGGTATTCCCAAATCTTTCTTCGTATCCTTGACAGGTATTACCATATACCTATCCAATTGATTTAAAGAAAGTTTGTTTACAAGGGGGTTAGCCGATAGATAATTTTGATTATTAATCAAATTTGATGTAAAAAGAAGAAAAATTGCTGAAAAACCAACTATATATCCTATCTTTCTATAATTGTTAATTAACAAATACCTTCAACTTCGACTCACCTTGAAATTATAAATATTTTTTGATTTGAGGTTCTATTAGAATATACTATAAAAATAAAGGATAACTGTTTTTTGGTGGCAAGCTAAAACTTGATTACTCATCCGAACGTTGAAAAAAGAAAGAATGAAAATTTCCTTATCTTACATTAAGAATCTTAGAGGCTCACAAAACAAACTTGAGAGCAATATGGAATGTGCTCTTTTTTATTGCATCTACTAATATCAAATGTTATCTTGTGCAGTAAAATAAATTTATTTATCGTTACCATTTAAATTTTCATCAAATTCTGGAAGTATACTTCCAGATTCTGGTTTGAATTTTCCCTCATTTTTTACAGTTCCCAATAGATCAAATGGACTCTTGTAACCAGAATGTAACTCTTTTAAGGAACCTTCGTATTTAGCTACATCTTTTTCAAGTTGTAATAGTGCAAATACATCTTCGTTTTTAACTGACGTTTGGGTGCTGCTTGAATTATTTTCCGTCGCTCCATCCACAAGAGTAACTTGCATTAAAATAGGAGAAAATGATATCATAAGTACCAAAAGTAAAATTTGCACTGCTATTACCATATACTATAAATATTGTGCATCCAAGTTATATATTATTTTCCTTTATCAATGTCCTTCTTGTTTTAAACTGAAAGGATGATAGAAATACTAATTTCAGGTGCCAATTAGGTAGTGTTAAAAGCTATTTCAGAATAAAGATACAGACAATTATGCAGAAAAATATTATAACTAACTTAAATACCTTAATATGAAAAAATCGTAGTATTTTGATCGTCATAAATTAATCACTTATTCTTTCAAATTGGTAACCATAGATAAGATTCAGGTGATAATATTCTGTTCCAATCAGGAGATTGAATTATTGGTTCTATCTTTGAGATATCAATTTTTCATAATTTTTTCAATGAATAGTCCACTCTAAATCCCAGATGACTCTCAGATTTAATATTGGTCAAAAAATCCAAGATACTCAAATAAGTCAGGATGGTGTATTCATTACCTATTTGAATAAATTT
>Ga0209896_1000045_pt1 | contig 9147 bp, 9 predicted proteins | sample GWRWS2_20_30_FD_187214 | JGI IMG/M metagenome (GOLD analysis project Ga0209896, IMG submission 187214) | Riverbed sediment microbial communities from areas with vegetation nearby in Columbia River, Washington, USA - GW-RW S2_20_30 (SPAdes)... | ecosystem: Environmental > Aquatic > Freshwater >... | reverse complement strand
TAAGAAAATAATAGAAGCCGCTATTGATACATGGTAACCCTTAAAGATGTAGATGTAATTTAGTATCGATAATAGTAGGTCATCTCTAGATTGATTGGTCTGGAACCGTCGGGATGAACTCTGCATGTACTAGGGTTCTACTACCTTGGTATTTAGCTTTTTCATTTCGAAACAATATCTTATTGGATGGTCGTACAAATAGCTCGGTAGGATTTGTAGGGCGGACAGTAGTTTAGATAATTTATCAGTACTTGTTCCACCAGGCAGTATTTGTAACTATTAATGTATTATAAATTCCAGAGAGACCTCAAGCGGTCCAGTTGGAATCGTTAATAGTTCTTCTCAAGATTCTTAACTATCGTCATCTGAACCCTTAATTCCAAGCGGCTATATCTTTTTCTGCAATTATTTTTGTAGGCTTTATTCGCACAAGTATCGCACCCTCGCCACTATTCCTTTCACCATATGCTTTTGAATCATTCTTTCCAATGTATCGTTTAGCAATTCTGGTAGCCCATTTCAAAACCTCTTTTTGTTTATATGGATAAAGCTTGGCCACGTCATATCACATATACTGCACTTAAATTCACCTGGTACCAATAAGTTATTATTTTCGGTATAGAGTAGTTATAAGAAACGAGGTATAACTATCCTTGCTTTAATTTCGATAAGGGTAAGTGTTATTTTAGCTTTCAAAAGTTATAGCCTACCGTGATGATAACATGCCAGTGGTTAGTAAATTTGATAAATGCAGTCAATGTCGTCATACTAGGGAATTCCATGTTCTTGAATTAGATAGGGTCCGATGGATCGATACTCTTCAAGTAATCAACCACAATTGCAACCATGTCATTTTTCAAAACATTTCTAAATTTCGTAGATTTGAGAAGGTTCATTCCACCTACATAAAGATATTCGCCATCAAAATCAAACGCAACAGGCACAACGTAGTTGCATGTGTCAGTGGATCGGCAAGAGAGAGACGGTAGCAATGAATCCCTTATTAGTAATCTTCAATCCGCGTAATATCCCAGAGTTTCACAAGGCCATCGAAAAGATAAACGGGATCTCTAAACTATGGATTAAATATTTTCCACAAGACGAAGCATACAACAAAGCAAGAGAGTTCTTTCTGCAAAGCGACTATACTCATTTTATGATCCTGCCCGACGATCTTATTGTGACTCAAGCAGATGTTGATGCAATAGTAAATTATGACGAGTCGTATGATTCCATATCTGGCTGGTGCAATAACACCGGCCGTGATGATACCAATATCGATACTAACATCTCGGCTTTCCTGCCTCCAGATCCGCCCCGCACTGCAACATATGAAGGCTACCGTTGGTTTAAGATAGCACAGTTTGAATCGTTACTATCGAAAGTAGAAAATTCCGATGCCATAATTCCTGTATTGCATCAAGGGTTTGCTTTGTCGCGTCTGTCAAGAAGACTCATTGAGCAAGTGCCATTTAGGACGGATGCGGGTTGCTGTGTTGATTCTTGTCTTTCGTTAGATTTAATGAAGTTTAGAGTTGGGTTTACTCAATACGTTGATATTCGTATCAGAATGAAACATCTCAAGATTCCTCGTAGTGAATTGTTGGTAGGAAAAGAAAAGGCTATAATGTTGTTTGAAAATTAGTTAGCCAATAAGAGATGTTGATTGGAAGGATGCAGTAGACTTCGGACATCTGATTTTCTTTTCTAACAGTTATCTCATCTTTAGTCTCCCTATGCTTTTATTCCGATTCTTAGAAAACGGACGCGTTAAGCTAATCAAAGTAACCTAGTGTAAAAGCTTGTCAGAATTGGAAGAAAATATGCGATATCCTGTTGGGTAATCGTTACGAGTTATCTACAATATCAAAAGAAGCCGTAGCCGAAGAGGGAGGATATCCCTGACTTAATACTTCCACCTCTATGGAAAGCGCTCCAACGTCCCCCTTCTTTCCGATAATCCAGGAATAAACAAATTTTCCCTGAGAATCTGTTATTCCGCTAAATTCTTTCTGGTAGTTTCCTCCTGGATATATCAATTTGCCGTTTATCTCGGCATTTGCAATTGCTCTGGAATCTGAATCGGTAACAGTTATTGTGGCATTCTGGGTGTCTCCTCTTGCAACGGGATCTTTCTGGGGGGAAATTGAAACAAGCATTCCACTATTGTTACCGCCCATATCACTAGTCTCAGACAAATTGGTAGTGGGTATATTTTGTTGTTCTTCAGACTGTATACCGTCTATTTCGTTAGTCTCAGACAAATTGGTAGTGGGTATATTTTGTTGTTCTTCAGACTGTATACCGTCTATTTCGTTAGTCTCAGACAAATTGGTAGTGGGTATATTTTGTTGTTCTTCAGACTGTATACCGTCTATTTCGTTAGTCTCAGACAAATTGGTAGTGGGTATATTTTGTTGTTCTTCAGACTGCACAGGAGAGAACACATCCTCATTACTAGAAATAGGACCTCCATTTACAAATACACTATACCAGCGGGGAAATGCTGATGCACATAGTAGCTTTGAAGTTATCTTGTTCTCACCTTCAATAATCTGAGTATAATTGTTATGTAATACAAACTCCCACTCAGAAAAATCGGTTGGACCGCCCGCTCCTTTTGCAACAGCATTTTGGTAGGGCTTTACATTATTGACTATGACAGAGACTGAGCAATTTTTCAAATTATTATCTGATGACTGACCTGATATTATTAATTCATCTCGACTGCTTACGTTTTGGGTTGTGATCGGCTTAACTATTTTTATCGTCTCCGTTGGTATTGGAGAGGATGGCACTCCGGAATTCTGGCTAAATGATAAATGATTTCCAGGATATACAAAAATAATAACTAAGACGATACCAATAATCGAAAGAAATTGTATCGTCGCCCTCATAATTGAAATAAGACCATAAACTAGTTAAGTTTTATCAGTTAACAGACCTCTTTGCTCAGAAATCACGTCCGCAAAGGTTTAGTGCCCTGCAGGTTAGAAATTTTTTGGCCGTTTTAACTGTATTTCAATTATCACGAGCAAGTACTACTTTATAATGTTTGTTGGCTTAATGCAAATTGATAGATTTAATGGAAGAATATAGAATCAGAACCGCATGTTTTTTGATATTAAACTTTTCTATCGTATTAGTAGCATCGGCAGGAACCTTAAACAGTTACATGAATAAATCATGGGCTGAAACGCCTCTAACTTTAGACGATATATTAAAGAACTATTATATAAAAATCCAAGAAAAATCTGAGAATGGTCTAGAAATTTCTTCTGAACTTAGTCAAGATTCTGAAGGTGCTAATCAAACGGGTAGTAATATAACTGGTCAAGCCTTGAGTAGTGAAGAGGATTCTGAAGGTGCTAATCAAACGGGTAGTGATTTAACTGGTCAAGCCTTGAGTAGTGAAGAGGATTCTGAAGGTGCTAATCAAACGGGTAGTGATTTAACTGGTCAAGCCTTGAGTAGTGAGGAGGATTCTGAAGGTGCTAATCAAACGGGTAGTGATTTAACTGGTCAAGCCTTGAGTAGTGAAGAGGATTCTGAAGGTGCTAATCAAACCTCAACTCAGGCAACAGGTGAAAGTGAATCAAATCAAAATATTAACCAAACGATAGAAACTCAACAGCAAACTCAAAATAATCAGACAGTTAATATCCAAAATAACATTGAAATGAAACAGAAATTAGAAATCGCTATATCAGAAGAGGAAGGTGAGGCACCAATTCCCTTAGAAGAGCAAAACAGAATTGAATCTACAGATCGCGTTATAGTAACACAGCATAAAGGACTTACAGGTCCTGACTGTAGGACAGGCAATGTTCTTGCTGGTGCTTCAAATGAGGAAGACTTGAGGGTTCTGAGTGAATGTCAAGAGGCAACAGGCATAGTTATGCATACTAAAAAGATGGATGATGGCGATTACAAGTTTTTCTTGAATTTAGATAACAAATTCAAGTTCCTAACAAATGAGAAGAACAATGAAAAGACGGATGGATTCTTGGTGGTAGAAATAGTTCCACCTGATCAAGACAAAAGCGGGGTAATTCTTCCAAAGGAAGGTGACCGTGTCCATATATGGGGAGCATGGGTTACAGACAAGCCAAAAGGATGGCATGAAATACACCCTACCTGGAAAGTTGTTAACGAATAGTATCGATACATACTTTCCGGAATATCCCATAAAGAATTTGCAGTTTGCTAGGAAATTTGGCAGCCTCCTGTGCTTGTCAATGGCTGTTGCCGGATTTCTTTTTTCTTTAATCTCTTCAACAACGAACGGTCAAATTGAGGTTACTGTTGATGAGAATATGTCAACTCCAATACTTAATAGCACTCTAAGTGAAGATGCTGAGCCAAGACCCGATATATTATATTCTGCATTAAATAAGGACACAATAGTCGGTGAAGTGCTAAATAACTTTAGTTATCCTATTGAATTAGTTCGGATAACAGCAACAGTATATGACAAGAACGGAGTTATTGTTGGAACGGGAGACAAATATGTTAACGATTACCTAATAAAACCGGGAAGCAGGTCTGGATTTGATATCTTTTTAGATGAAACGTTACCTAGTAAAAGTAATTATACTCTTACAACAAGTTTTGAGAAATCTGAAGATGATAAGCCCGAGGCACTACAATTGAGTGTTGGTAAAAATTCTAAGGGCTCAAACAATTTTAGAGTCCTTGGCGAAGTAATGAATCAAGGTGAAAATGCTGCCAATTCGGTGAAAGTATCAGCAATATTTTACGATAACGAACACAAGGTGGTTAACACGGATTACGTATTTACAAATCCCGATATAATCAATCCTAACAAAAAAGCACCATTCGAATTTTCATTCTACACAGATAATCCTGAGAAAATTAAATCTATGGCGTTTAATGTTCAGAGTGATGAGTATTCTTTAATGATAAGTAACGGTCAAAACAAAACAAAGTCACAACCATAGCAGTCAAAACAAATTTGCAAGTGTAACTAATTGCGACAGGATGTATAATCCCAGAGACACGTTTGTCAAATACTAAAGTCTTCCGACGTCGGGATACGAACCCTTTATGTACTAGGGTTCTACTAACTTGGTAATTAGCTTTTTGTTGTCATAACAATTGATCAATTTAATACTTTTAATTTATCTATAAAGTCATGACCGTAAGCTTGGAACTCGAATATATTATACTTATCATACTTGGTTTTTTATCAGAAATTCTAGGGACAATGGCCGGCTTTGGCTCATCAACTATCTTCCTTCCATTAGCATCGTATTTGGTGGAGTTTAAGACGGCATTGGTCTTGGTAGCGATATTTCACCTCTTTGGAAACGTTAGTAGAATCACATTCTTCAGGCATGGACTTGACTGGAATGTTTTACTGATATTTGGTATACCAAGTTTTGTTCTGAGTTTAATTGGTGCTACACTGGTAGGTAATTTATCACAAACCTTTCTTAAGCTCATGTTAGGAATATTTCTAATAGTTCTTTCAATCTTATTCCTTATCAAACCCAAACTTGCTTTTCCGGCTAGTAACAAATCTCTAATTTTGGGTGGCGGAATTTCAGGTTTTATAGTGGGTTTGATAGGAACTGGCGGCGCGTTAAGGGCATCATTTCTTACGGGACTGAAGATGGAGAAAGAAAAATACATTGCTTCCTCAGCTGTTGTAGCTCTTGGCACTGACGCAACTAGAATCCCATATTACATTTCTTCTGGATTCCTGCCTGAACAATATTACTACTTAATTCCATTTTTATTTGTAACCGCTTTTCTGGGTTCTTATGTTGGCAGAAAGATAGTAACTAGAATAGACCAGGAGAAATTCAAAAAGCTGGTCTTGATAGCCATCATTCTTGTTAGCGTCAAATTCATATTGGATGGTATTACAGCGAGCTTATAACTCCAATTTCTTATTAAATTTAAGTAATATCGCTATTGGCTTTTGGTATCGGTTAGTAGTTCTGTGCCTTTGGGAACCATATTGTTAATAATTGGGATCCATCCATTTTGCCTATAAATTTAGTAAAGTTATAAGTGCGTTCTTGTTTGAGGAAAAGTAACTATGAGAAGGATTATTGCAGCTCTTCAAACGTCGGTGGACGGTTTCATTGAGGGACCCAATGGAGAACTCGATTGGGCGATGGCGGAGGATGAAGAGACTTGGAGAGATATGGATGAAACGCTCAGCTTGGTAGACACCTTTATCCTAGGACGTGGGATGTATCCAGCATACGAACAATACTGGCTTGCCCTCCTGGCCAACCCGACCGGGACTAAGAATGAAAATGCCTATGCGCGTCACGCAGATAAGATACCCCATATCGTTCTTTCCAAGACCCTCGACAAGGTTGCATGGAAGGTGACACGGATCGTTCGGGACGTGGAAGAAATACAAAAAATGAAGCAGCGGCCGGGCAAAGACATGTTGACGTTTGGCGGCGCTACTCTAGTATCCAGTCTAATGAATCTGGGCTTGATAGATGAACTCCGTCTGATGGTCAATCCCATTATTTTGGGTGGTGGTAAGGCGCTTTTCAAAGATGTGAAGGAGCCGCAATCTTTGAAACTCATACGAGTCAAGCCTCTGAAATCAGGCAAGGTCGGATTGACTTACAGTACGCAATCCTAAATGTGATGAAAACTGCCCTTAAAAACTACGATTAGAATTCGTAATATAGAGTATTACATAATTTATAATTACCAACCTACCCTGAACTTTGGTAAATGTTATGTTGCTTATCGGTTGCTTACCGCTTCTTATAGTACTTCTCACCATACGTAACGATATTCAAAAAATCGAATGCCATTCTAGTTTGAATTCTATCTGCATTTCCTTTTTTGTATTAATTGATTAATTGATAGACCGCCGTTCTGACCATAAGTATGAGCTCTTTCCTAATCTTTAGATAGGAATAATTGAATTTATAAGAGTATGATAAAGTTAGTTGAAATGGATGAAAAAGTAACAGTCTTTGAACAAATGGAATCGAATGTTGATTCCGTAATTTTGATAAATAAATTTAATGTAAAACCGGATGAAGTTAAACGCTTTTTGAAAGATTGGGCAGAGGATGCTACGTACTTTAAACAGCAACCAGGATTTATTTCGGCACAACTGCACCGTGGGATTGGTGGAAGCTGTGTGTTCGTCAACTATGCTGTTTGGGAATCCACTGAACATCTGAAGCGTGCCTTTAACTCCCCGGAGGTCCAGTCCAAGTTGGAAAGGTATTCGCCGAGTGTTGTGGCATCTCCTCATCTATTCAAGAAAATCGCCATACCCGGCATCTGTGAAGACTGAGTCTTTAGGACTTGCTCTGTTTTGACATCTCAGCAAATGCTGCCTCTGCTGCCCTTTTCATCTCGTCTGGAGAAAGATCCTTTTTATGAGTGGCTATGGACCACAAATGTCCATATGGATCTTCTAACCTACCATGACGATCTCCCCAGAATTGATCCTTTACTCCATCCAATACAATTGCACCAGCAGTTACAGCATTATTGAACATAGCGTCCACGTCTTGTACGTATACATACATCGAGACTGGACTTCCACCTATGGATTTAGGTGAAAGAGATTTCATTTCTGGAAATTCATCTGCTAGCATGAGGACAGAATCACCTATCTTGAGTTCCGCATGTCCAACCTTACCGTCAGGCATATTCATACGGTAGCGTTCTTCAGCGTCAAATGCTTTTTTATAGAATTCTAATGCATCAGCACAATTTTTTACAACTAAAAAAGGAGTGATTGAATGATAGCCTTCAGGAATGGCCTTTACGTTTGAAGTCATGACACTCAATATAGCATACTTTCATAAATCCTTGTTGTTCCATTTCTATATAGTCTCATCTGTCGACCGGGTAAGATCTGTAGAAATAGTTGTAACGTCCTTACATTACTCCTATGTTGATGTACATTGTCTATATGTCTCAAGTTTACTCAAAAGGTTTGGATCCTGCACCTTTAGATTTCCAGCTTCTGTAGGTATCTTTGCATGTATTAGTAATCTCATCTTTTCAGGCCTCAATCCAAGGAGCAGCTTTACGTTGAGTCAATAGGAAACGCGATATCAACTCAGCAATTAGTTCACCTTCTTCCTCTAACGCAAAGTGTCCAGTATTCAACAAATGAATTTGTATGTTCTTGAGGTCACGTTGGTACGGAATAGCACCCTCCTTAGTAAATATGAAATCGTTTCTGCCCCAGACTACAAGTGTTGGTGGTTGATACTTTCTAAAATACTCTTGCCATTGAGGATATAACGGAGGATTAGATTTGTAGTCATAGAATAGCTGAAGCTGGATTTCATTGTTGCCTGGACGATCAAGTAGCAACTGGTCGTGAATCCAATTGTCAGGACTTATCGCATTTTCATTCTTTACTCCGTGTGTATACTGCCATCTTGTAGCTTCGAGAGTAAGAAATTTCTTAAGAGCATTCTTGTTCTTCTCATTGGGCTCGTTCCAATAGGCCCGGAGTGGTTCCCAGAATTCTCCTAAACCTTCTTCATATGCGTTTCCATTCTGCACTATCAAAGCTTCTATTTTCTCAGGATGCTTGACTGCAAGACGGTAGCCTACCGGTGCACCGTAGTCCATAACGTATAGGCTATATCTTTCTAATCCTATATGGGTGATCAATTTGTCTACGATCTCGGCAAGGTGGTCAAATGTGTACTCGAACTTGTCTACAGGAGGCATGGAGCTATATCCAAATCCAGGATAATCCGGCGCAACCAGATGGAATTTGTCTGCCAAGGCTGGAATGATGTTCCTGAACATGTGTGATGAGGTTGGGAATCCATGAAGTAGGAGGATCGTTGGCCCCTTCTCTTTGTCTCCAGCTTCTCGATAGAATATTGTCTGACCATCAACAGTGATGGTTTGATTTTTGATTTTTGTCATGTGTAAGATATCTAGATATCTATTATTTAATTGTATCTGAAGTAGATATCTAGATATCCTTAATAATGGTAGATGTATAGTAAAAGCATGGTAAAGGACCTATTCGTTAGGGACTTCGATGAAAAACTTCATGCAAAAGCGACCCAGATTGCTACAAATGACGGCATTACTTTGGCTTCAATCGTAGCAGACGCTGTTGATAAATGGATTAAAAATCATGAAAAGAACCGACAC
>Ga0209896_1000037_pt1 | contig 9944 bp, 11 predicted proteins | sample GWRWS2_20_30_FD_187214 | JGI IMG/M metagenome (GOLD analysis project Ga0209896, IMG submission 187214) | Riverbed sediment microbial communities from areas with vegetation nearby in Columbia River, Washington, USA - GW-RW S2_20_30 (SPAdes)... | ecosystem: Environmental > Aquatic > Freshwater >... | reverse complement strand
CTGTTCTAATATCTTTAATTGATAGCTCTGGTGGTTTAGATTCTCTGATTGCCTCTTGATTGAAAACCTTTGTGTTTGAAAAATTGAGATTGGCTAAACCTATTTTTGCAAAGTCTGTAGATTGAAAATTTCCAACTAAAACTGCTGAAAAAATAATAATCGATATCACTGCAATAATGATAACAGAAGCAACAATCTTTTTCCCCATTATTAAGAGTTCTATATTCAAAAGATTATTTTAGTCTATGTTTATTATGTTTGGATTTATCCTTGAAATTGTATTTAATCTGTTTAGTTCTTGAATTTCTGGACTTAAGATTATATTTCTGACCCAATAATCCTGTTTATGTTTATTGGGTCTAGAAGAGCTATTCTTATAGCCGCTATTGGCGCCATCGTCGCTTTTATCGTACTATTTCCCGCTATCCCTGACCTTCTTAGGGGAGGAAGTACCCTAAGAGATGTAACTATAAGTGTTGAGAATATTGCTATGGAAAATTCAAGTATCGTTAACAATAGCATCCCAATAAAAGTAACATTTGAAATTCATAATGGAGATGTCAAGACCCTGTCAACTTCTAAAATTGAGTATACAGTTAATGCAAATAATACTCATTTGGGGAATGGAATTCTTTCATATGAAGATATACCACCAAATGGAAGACCACAATTGTACCCAAATTCACCCACAACAGTTCAATCAACATTCCTGCTTAGCCGTTCAAGTTCAAATTCAGAATTATTTGATAAAATACATAGTGACAATTTTGTAGCCAACTCTACAGAATGGAATGTTAACGGTACTGCTCAAATAGACTCAGCGTTTACAATCTATCCAGTTGAATTTAACAGCAAACTAGGCTAACAAAAATTTTTTATTTTTCATTCTTTACGTACGCCTTTTCAAAACTAGTGACTATCCATTCCTCTAACCAAACGCATTTTGCTGGACTATAGGGGCTTGCTTCATCTTCAGAAGAACATGAGTGTTGATAAGCACAGCTGAAGCATGGAGCTCCTTCAACGGATTCAATTTGTATTGGTTTCCTATTATATTCCGCAATAGCTGATTTCTTCACTATTAGTTTGTATGTCCATCTGCCCTTGTGCAATATCTTTTCACGCAAGATGAGGGATTGTTTTTCGAGATTTCCAGCCAATCGTGATCCATCTCTGCTATCAAGAGAAAATTGCTTACAGATTTCAGTCTGAAAAACACCATCTTCACCACTCTTTAAAATTGCTTGAAAAACTTGCTCAAATAATTCATGTTTATTTTTGTACATCGTTCTTGGAAGATTAATAATTTGAGACAAAAGATAGATGTGTATCAAGCTAATAGTATAAAAATCTTGGTATTATCTATTCAATTATTATGTTTAATTGAGGGATACTGACATTTGTGGACTTTAATTAGAATTTTCTAAATGAGTAATGGTTAACTTTTAACAGATGATAGTTCAAATCACTAAATGTTTCATTTTTTGAGAGCTGTCTATAATATTTTCACTTTGCGACAGTACAAAAGAGGATACTGACAGGTAAGGCCATGCGGATTTGTGTGCTAAAAAATAGACCAGGGATCTTACTGATTATAATGAGAGACCCAGAAGAATAAATGTCCCTAACTCATAATACGGCATTTAATTTACAAGCTGTTATTACAAGATTTATTGAACAGATAAAGAAATGAAAGCTCCTGTATAAATAAAACAAGCTTTTAGAGCTACTTTCGTTGGCTGTTAAGCAATACTAAAGCAGTAACACGAAATTTTTTTGAACGTGCAGTAAAAAAAAGAAGAATTTAAAAATTAATGAAGCTAGTGAAGATCAGCCAATCTGACCGCGGATTGCTCCATCCTTATATTCTTCAGTATGTACATTTACATAGGTACTTGAATTTCTCATTAGAGTTATAAGATCTGAAATTTCCTTACCCTTCAAAGGACCCTGTAGGTCATCTTTTGTTATATTTCCATTCCACGATATAGTCGCATTCCCTCCATCTTCAGCAGATTTACCCTTTGAGAGAACGGCTACAATATCACCATTTTGTCCTTTAATTCCGTTGTGTATATGTGCTCCCGTAATTTCTTTCAGTCCAATAATACTAACAGAATATGCCAATTGTGAACCATTGTCAACAGACTGGAACTTGGCCCAAGCGCTAGCATTAGATACATTGGGGGGAACTTCCTCATTACCAGAGAGGTACGTGATAATCGAATCACCATCTTGGGCCTGAATTTGTTGCGTGACAGCAAAAGAGGTTGCAATTAATGCCAAAGTTATCGTTAAAGTAGTCATAGAAGTAGATTTCATTATAATCCCTTACTACAACTTGCCCAGATATGTTTTTCTATTCTCCTACTTCCTGAACTGATATTTCAGTTGATTTAAGATACGATTAAATCATTTTTTATATGTGATAAGGAAGGAATAATATGAGAACAAGTTCGATAATTTGCCCTATTGAATTATGATATTTTCTAAAAACTGAAATTCCAGACTGTTTCCACGGAGCCTGATATAAAGTTCTTAACATACAATAGCACATGATGGCATCCATACTCAATCAGACCAACATTGTGATTATAACTGGATACTATATCAATAGCTAAAACAGCATTCATGAGCAAACAAAACAAATTTAAAACTACATTCAATTTTTGGCGCAGAAAAAATTCGTCAGAAACTAAATGGAATTTTATGAGTCAATCTGGTAATTAGCCTCAATTTTTACATCGTTACCGAAGAAGTTTAGTCCGAACTTTTTTTTACAATTTTTCACGAGTGTTGGAACCATACCAGGTAACATAATATCTAAAATCTTTAGTTGAAAATGAAATTTTTAATAAAATTTCGCATACGGATTTTATGTTTCCATTAAGAATGATTAATCATAATTTAAGGAACGTCAAAATCTAAGATTGACCTTTTAGAGGACGATTTTTTAGATATTGATTTAAGAGAATGGGATTCACCACTAAATTAATTGCAATTAAGGGTATGACTAGGCTAATGAAGAGGTCCTTAAATTGATATTCTGATGAAAGTGATAGAACTAATGCTACTGCTACTCCTCCTCTTAAACCTCCAATGGTAAGAACATTTTGCCATTGAAGAGGAATTCTAACTCTAAAGATTCTTAAAAATGCACTACCACTGTAAACTACTGCAGCTCTGGATAACATCATTATGGCAAACGGAGCTACTATTATGAGAATCAATGGAACGGCACTACTTGCATATGATTCTACTGCAAGTAAAGGAACTCCAATGAGGAAGAACAGGAAACTATTTGTAATGTAAGCTATGTAGTCCCAGTATTTGTGAAAAAGTTTTCTAACACCGATTGAAACCTCTTTGTGCTTAGTAACGAGAAATATTGCAGTAAATAAAGTAGTAACTACTCCAGAGATATGTAGAAAGTGGTCAGCCACTATAAAGCCACCAATAGCCAATCCTAAGGAAAAGGTGAAATCTACGTATTCATCAGCCTTCCACTTGTCAAGAATTTTGCCGCCGATCCATCCCAATCCAGTACCAAGTGCGATTGCACCCACCATAGACCAAATAAAAGAGATAGACGTATCTAGGAATGAAAATGCCACGCCTGTGAAGATTATCCCTTTAACTACATTAAAAGAGATAATTCCGGTTGCATCATTAAACAAGGACTCTCCCTCTATGATTAGATTCAATCTTTGTGGAATTGGAAACTTCCTGAAAATCACACCCACAGCTACAGGATCGGTAGCCGCAAGAATAGCTCCGAAAAGCAAGGCGTCGATAAACGGAATCTTAAATATACCATTAACTCCTATCCCTATAATTAGGATAGTCACTATTACTCCTATAATTGCAAAGAAACCTATTGGTATGGCTTCTTTTTTGATCTGTCCAATCCTTAATTTGCGTCCAGATTCAAAGATCAAGATGGGAATAAAAACATAGAATATTATATCCGGGAATCTTCCAATAATTCCGTAAAATTCATCCACATCGAGTCTAACTAGAGGAACAACTGCTAGGATTGCTCCAAGTAACATCAAAATTGTAACTCCGGGTATGATGAGGTTTCTTGTGTATCGGTTTACTGCAGATATAACAACTAGTAATAGGCTAAAAATGAGCATAAAAATTACCAGTAGATGGCCACCTTCTACCATAAATTACAAGATTTGTGCATAAATTTAAGTATGCTCTTCAGGAATTAAGTACTTTAGAATCTGCCAAATAATCTGTAAAACAAAAGAAGAACCTGTAATGATTATTATGCTTGAAAAATAGAACAAATTCTAAATGAGTGAGTCAACTGGGATTAGTTGGGATATGCTTATATAATTTCAATATTATAACGACCACAGAAAATGTTTCAAGTTAGTTTCCCATCAGGCCGTAAAGTTGTACCTGCTTTGATAGTAGTAGATATGCAAAACGGTTTTGTTAGTAAAGGTGGTTCTTATGACAAATTGGGAATGAACACCTCCAATTACAGGGAGATAATACCTAAGCTCAAGGATGTAATCGATTTCTGTAGAGGTAAAGATATTCCTATCTTTTATACGTAGGCAGTCAAGGAGGCTAGTGGAATTGATGTGTTAACAAAAATACACAACTTTCTGCCAAAAACAAGGCGAGAGCGGCTAAAGGTTCCTATTTGTGTCAGAGGCACATGGGATGGAGTTACGATCGATGAGTTAAAACCGACAGAGAATGATCATGTAGTCATCAAACGGAGAGATTCAGCTTTCCAAGATACTGAACTACGGCTCTGGCTTCAGAGCGAAGGCATTAACTTGCTATTTTTTACCGGAATCGATACTTCAATTTGTGTAGAGACATCATTAAGAGACGGATTTAACATAGGATATGATGTAGGGTTGATATCTGATGCCACCGCTTCAGGAAATAAAGAACATTATAAGACCACATTAGATAGAGTAGGGGATTACTATGGATTAGTAATGAGTATAGAACGCTTTAAAAAAGCGATTAATCATCTGGACGAATGGAGGAAAAGCGAACTAGATATAAGTCACATACCAGATGAAACTTGGAATACCTTTCTTGATGAGTTTGAATTATTAGACCCTAGATCATTTGCTCTAACTAGCTGAGCGTCGACTCCTTTACCTTTTATCAGGTAAATGTTTTATCCTCTCTAGTTGACCAACTGGAAAAAATCACCCTCATCAATGAATATGAAATCTCGCTTTGTCTAGTAATCTCTAACGTGCAATAATGAGAAGAATTAATTGGAAATTCATTTAGATCTATTTTTACCTTGACTTATGATAATTGTGCGGCATGTTGTTCCGAGACCCATTTTTGCAATATTTTACTACCTTGGTCAAGTGCTTCTTCATATCCATCTTTTATTAGTTGTCGTATTGTAGCGTTTGAGAAATCAAATGTCTTATTTGATATTGTATGTATATCGTTCTTTCGCTCTACTCTAACTACAAGGTCGACAGACACCATATACTCTGTGAGATCCGCGTATGTAAAATGCTTGCCGGTCATAAAATTTCTCGTTAGGGCCTGCTGTTGTAAAATGTTTTCTACTAAGTCCTTTCTAATCTTATTATCGTCGGCCAGCTTAATTAGTTTCTTGATTATGTTAACATAATCCGTTACCATTATTGCCATCCTTTCATCAAACAAAGTCCTATCATGGTACGTCAAATCGTTTTTTCTATCTACTACTCCATCATAATTAGCAGGTAAATATTCTTGTTTAATTGGATGCACGTTAATTATGAAAGCACGTAGAAGTGGAACCTCAGATTTTCTAACATAGTGCCAATACTTGCGGTGTTCCATTATAGCCTCCCTTAGCGGAGTGTTGGCAATAATCCCACCATCCCAAAAGTAGCGTTCTTTCTTATTAACGGTTTTTCCACTTTGCGATTTTTTCTTAGCCTCGTTTTCGCTCTTGATTTTGTGTTTGTTAATGTAATCTTCAACCATTAACTTGGTGTAGTCGTAGTTAACGGGTACAGAACCACTTGCAAGAACAAATTCAACTTCTATTCCATTATTATACCTGATTACGTGTTCGAATCCTTCGTTACCATTATGTGCATATTCCATACCGTAACGTCCATATTCAGTTTTGTGGCTACCGTCGGGTTTCTCATAACTATCAAACACTACTGTGCTTCCTTCCTGTACATCCACAGCCACCAAGAGTAGTCTGGGTTCTTTTTTCTCATAACTGGTCGCTATCGGAAATTTTGCAAATTTCTCTATACTTTGCTTTAATGGTCCGTTACTATAAAGGTACCACACATTAGAAGGATCAAAAAACGTCTTATCTGTCAAAGCATAAGAAGGCTTGAACACATTAGGTACCCCTTTAAGTATGAACTGCTTTGTATTGTAATACCTTCTAGCTGATTCACTCGTAGCTACAACATTGTTAAGATAATGCCAATAATCCCACCATTGAGTAAAACCTGGCATTTTATCAACAACTGATTCGGTAGCAAGATGTTCCCAAAACTCAATTAACCTTTCCGCAGATCCTGCCCAAGTCTTTTTTTCTTTCACATAACTTACCAGAACAGATGCATTCATAGCACCTATGGAAGTGCCAGCAACAATATCAAATAACGGTTTATCTTTCCTTCCTATAATTTTGTCTCTTTCTGAAGCCAATTCATAAAATGCCTTGTAAGCACCCGCCTCATATGCTCCTAGAGAGCCCCCTCCTTGGAAGATTAAAGCTCTTTGAAAGTCATTTGTAGATGTCAACATTCAGTAATGTGATAAAAAAAGGGAAATTAAAAGTATCTTTTTATTGTTTTGCAGGCTCTGGCTGTAATAAGACTACAAGATTAAGCTGCAAGCCCGTTTGAGGTTATTTAAAACTGTCCATGCTTCCAAATATCGTCCATGCTTCCTTGATTTTGCCATCTTGAAAATGAAAAATCTCGACGCCTTGAGTCTCAAACTTCTCATGGCTTACATCCTTCCAATTCTCTATCTCCTGCTTTGGTTGACTACCATGAAGTTCCTTTGCAAATGTGCCTTTCAAGTTCCATCTCATGGCAAGTTTATCTTGCTCCCCAAATGCATCTTCAATTGTGATCTGCATATCAGGAAATGCCTTGCGATCTTCAGCTATCCACTGTTTGAAATTTTCCAGACCTTTGACTTCTTCCAACCCATGATAAACTATGTCAGGAGTAACAAAGTTTTTTACCTCATCTATTTTTCCTTCATTAAATATTGCTTGAACAAATCCTCGAGCAACTGCCTTGTTATCTGCATCTACCATGGGCTCATTCCTTCAAAGCTACCATTAAAGGTTTCTATTCATCTATTCAAATAATAAATACTTTATAAAGTTGATTCTAAAAATGCATCGCCCTATTTTTACAAAATTATAAAGAACTAACTAATCGTTCATTATTTTGGTTTACTTAGAATAACTGACATACATTACCTAATTACAGTAACATTTTATCTACCGAATGAATAGAGTACCTACTTATTTCGTTTTATATCTTCGCTAGTAATTCCATTTTCAGTTTCTGAAATTCTTCATCTGATAAGATTCCTTGCTTTTTGAGATCAGCTAATTTTTGCAGTTTCTGCGTTACATCTTCTTGATTGGAAGGTTGTTGAGGCTTTGATTGTTGTTGTTGTTGTTTTAACTCATCTATCTGTTTTTGTTGCTCTGCTTTTAATTGGTCCATTTCTTTCTGATGAGCTGCATCTTGTTGCTCCATCTCCGCTCCCGCACGACGTCTGGCTACTCCTGCACCTATCGCTGCTGAAGCCCATCTACCTCTCATAATCTCGATTAGAGGTTCTGTGATAAATAAACTTATCTGACGACTCAAATTATCTATGGATATTATAAAAACCGTCTATGTTGACTTTTTGATTTGTAATCCACAAGTCTATATTTTCCCATTTTGTAATACTTATGTTACTTTTAGCTCTTCTGTAGTCCTGATAATCAATATCGCTGAAGTTGTTTTTCACTCTCGTATATCCTTCCAATCCTTCCAATTCAGTACCACGCTTATCAATGATATTTTTTTTATATAAAAACGCCGTTCGTTACTGATCGGTTTTGATTTGCGAATAGTTTTTCTTAATTTCTTTAATGATTTCCCCTTCAGCATTTGGGAATCTGTTTAAGACGATATCGCATGTCTTAATGTATCAACATGATGGTCGGAGAGCAATTTTAGAAAGACCAGACTGCCAGGAATAGAAATATTTCTGATTGATGCCTGATATTCATCCACTAATCTAATAATAGATGACTTTGATGATTCTAATGAATACGATATAATATTCCTTAGCTTAGTAACGTTATATTTTTTAATTATGTTGTAAGGAACATTCTCAATAGCGGCCATAAGAAAGATGTTAGGCATATCTCCTTGAATATCTTCCTCTATATCGTGCCAGTCATCTATTAGATCAAGTAACGCTTGGTTATAATGTAGAACTAATGAAACGTTTTCAGTAAAGCTTGGCAACTTGGCATCTAAAACTCTTGCATATATTGTTGATGCATCTGAGGACTTGCATAGACTAAAATTTCTCATTTCATTATATGAAAAAGTGTTACCTTCAAGCATACGTCTTTTGACAACCTGCTCAAAGTTCCAAAATGGCCAAAATTGCTTCAAGGAAAAATCTATTGAATAATTAAGATGATGTTCTTTATCACTTCCATTCATTAGGATTTCATTTATAGATCTACGCACTTTTTTTGCCAGCAATGCATATCCATTATCTCCTGTCTCAAAAAATTTATCGTAAAGAAGAATGTATCTACCTAAAAACCTTACCATTCTATATACCCATAATGCTTGGTCTATGTCTTTTGTTTCAAAGTAAGTACATACGAAGTACGTAGGGTCCTGTGCTTTTTCATCTATAGTTTTAAATTTTGATGAAAAATGTAGGTCATATTTCATTAGTAGCCTGCTTAAAGAGATCATTTGCTCAATGAAAGCAATTCTATCATTAGTAGGGTTTAGCTCATTAGCAGCTTTAGAAATTTTATCTACAATGGCCTTTCGGCCTGTTTCCCAAGTTGGTAGTGTTGATTTGACCATGTGTGATAACATCCTGAATTTATAATTATTATGAAGATTACAGTGGTACTTGGAGATTATTAAACCTACAGAGCATCAATATTAATCGGTACATAGTCTAGAGCCAGTTCTGGATATCGTATTCAAGTGCATCAGATCTGATCTATAGTAACAAGTATGTTAATTTAAATCCGTAGCAGTCAGAGCAACTTAGTGGAGATGAGGAAAAGAACCTAGCTGAAAAGGTAAAAGAATTAAAAGATGCAAAAGAAACTGCCAGGACGATAGTAGCCGCAATCCTATTGAGTGATCTCATAGCATTGAAAGCATTACAAGAAGGGGAATAACAATACACTTTCCTTTTTTTTGCCAAGAACTACGTTAGATCTTTCATGTTACTCACAATGACCACGTATATTTTTGAATACAGCCTCTAATAGCACAAGTTTGCTCCATTTGAAAATGTCGGGGGATGTCGTCCTTAAATTAGCTCAAAACGGCTTTCTCTATTAAAGACTATATTATTAAATTCATAGTTTATACCTCACAAATTTACCAGAAGTCTGGTAAGTTGCCACAAAATTAGTTGTTCTTCTGAGATAGGATGGGCAAAATGGGTAACTTTCTAAAGCTGATAAATAATTTATGTCCCCGAAATGGTCTTAGCGATCTATTATCTAATAAACTGGTGGCGTGAATAATTTCTGTAGCTTTTACTAAAATTATGATCTGTGACCTCTGAGGAAACAGTTTTATGTGGCTAGGAGCTCATGATTCCAAATGGAAGAACTAAAGTCCCCCGGCTGGATTCGTGGTGCACAAATTGGCTTGGGAGCTGTTGCAGTTATACTATCAATTTTTATTCTGATTAAT
>Ga0209896_1000036_pt1 | contig 10116 bp, 9 predicted proteins | sample GWRWS2_20_30_FD_187214 | JGI IMG/M metagenome (GOLD analysis project Ga0209896, IMG submission 187214) | Riverbed sediment microbial communities from areas with vegetation nearby in Columbia River, Washington, USA - GW-RW S2_20_30 (SPAdes)... | ecosystem: Environmental > Aquatic > Freshwater >... | reverse complement strand
CCGTATTTAAAGTGCTTTTTAATTCCATATTTTTCTGCCCAGTCCGTGAGTTTTGTGATATTTTCAGCAGAAATCCTGTCTGCAGATGGAACAAAATGATCTTCAGATATCCAAACTCTATCGGCATTCCACACTTTCTCAAGGTCAATCCCTTTCTTGGCCCATTCCTCAAATACCTTAATTACCCCTGGCCCAGAAACATCATGAATCATTAACTTGTCAACGTTGGCAAAGAGCACATCGCCAGGACTAACTGAATTCTTATTCGATGCACGTGCTATTATTTTTTCGGTAATATTCATTTTTTGAAACTCAACTTAAATCCTTTTTTGACTTTAATAATTTTTCCTGAACACAAATATTGCAAGAAGGATCTTTATAAATAAATGCAAGTTTTTCCCATTAGAATCCCAAGAAAAAGGATGGGATTTGATCTTTTTAGGACCATAGTTGATTCAGAATTTAACTTTCAAGAAGATGATATCGTAGTTGTGTCAAGCAAGTTTGTTTCGGTTAGCGAAGGTTCTCTTATTGATTTAAACAGTGTCAAGGCAACGAAAAGAGCAAAAAGCCTGGCGTCAAAATTCAAGATGGATGAAAAAATTGCACAAATTGCTATGGAAGAATCGGACTATATAGTCTCAGGAATTCCAGGTTTTTTGTTAACTATAAACAACGGCATGATTGCACCCAACGCAGGCATTGACAAGTCAAATTCACCTCCTGGAAAAATAATACTTTATCCTAAAGATAGTTTCATGTCGGCAAAAAGGTTACGCAAAAAATTCTTGGAAAATCTCGGAATAAGCGTTGGAATTGTAATTTCGGATAGTAGACTAATGCCCACAAGGATAGGCTGTACTGGAATTGCCGTTGGAGTTTCTGGATTTGAACCCGTTGAAGATGAGAGAGGTAAAAATGACCTTTATGGAAAGAAGTTGATGGTAACTTTCAAGGCCACCGCGGACTGCCTTGCCACCATTGCAGTATTTCTAATGGGCGAGAGCAATGAATCTACACCTATTGTTGTCGTAAGGGGTGCAAAGGTTCATAAAACAAATAGAAATCTGAGTATGAAAGATATGACCGTTAAACCAAAAATCGATATTTATTTAAGGAATATGCCGCATGCTTTAGTTTAGTTTAGTTTAGTTTAGTTTTTTAAATCCATAGAGTTTTAATACTGCTTTCTTGTCAACATTTTAGTTATTAGGATGTCAGAATTCCTAACTCGTTATCCAAGACGAATCAATTTGTTAAAGGGCTTGCACGATTTTATCCAGCAAGAAGAGATAGAATTTGATCATTTGAGTCTTATCGTCAAGGTAAAGAAAGAAGAATTGATAAAAACACTATTTGATGAAGGTTTCAAAAAGGTAAAATTTGAAAACAGGAAACCAACTCAGATAGGTAGTGGCTTTAGTAAAAAACTCAAGAATCCTTGGGAAATGCATTTACGTCTAATGAATCTCCATCAAGGTCTAATAGCGATAAAAGCAGAGGTAGAGATTTCTAGACGATATATTCAACATATCGGTTCTGTAAGAGCACCTGTAGTCTATGAGATTGAATCTATACTTAAGAAACACAGGATAGAATACAATATTTGGAATGAAAAACTGCGAGACTATATCACTAATATTGTTGACAATCATCAAATTAAATTGAAAGGTCCTAGGCTCCATGCTATGCCATGGAAACTCATGATAGTCGGGGATTCATTGCTGTTGTTTATTTACGCACTAAATTTTTTCCTGCCTATCTAAAAATATTGACTAAATATAACTGAATTTAACTATTAAGTCTTCAAATTAAGACATTTCCCATTACATTTTGTAGTCTGTTTTACTTGCCTTTTTCTTTTTCTTTCTAAGGGAACAATTATTTCTATGCCCAAACTTTTTCCTTGAATGTGAATTTTTTATTTAATATGAAACTAATTGTAGTAGCTATACTTATGGCTACAATAAGTGAAATTCTGTATGGAATAGAATTCTCAACCATGTGATATAGGAGAAAAATTTGAATAAGCAGGGCAATGGCACTTGCGCCTATGAATGAAGAGTATTGTTTTACAGTAGTCCTGATGGCAAATCGCCTGTCTTCAAATGTCCAATACTTGTTTAGAAAGAAGTTGGATGTTGCTGAGATAGCCGCTCCAATAACAGAGGCCTCAATGTACCACAGGTTTGATAATAATCTAACAGAATTAGCCACGTCATTGGCCAAAAGAAATGAGATAATATAGTTAATAATTAAACCGGATATGCCTACAGTGTAGTATCTACTTACCTTTGAGAGAAAAAGAACTGATCTTCTATCCACCTGTTCGCTTATCGTGATCTTATCCGATTTCTGCCCATGCCTATACAGTTGCCATATTGCTTGAGCGTAATTCATTACTACATTATGGTCCATCTTGCTCTTTCCAGACTGCCTATCTGTGAATGTATAAGGAATTTCTTTAGCCGAAATATGCTTATTTTTTACTAAAATTTCCAACAATATCTTGTAGCCTTTGGTGGTAATAGAGATATTTTCGATCAGGTTACGAGGCAGTGCAAAGAAACCGGACATGGGATCACTTACACGCCTTACGTTTAATCCAAAACGTGCCAAGGCTGACGCACCCAAACTTATAATTTTTCTTCTAGCGGGCCATCCGACTACATTCCCGCCCTCAACATATCTAGAGCCAATTATAATGGAATTTGGATTCATCTTTAATTCCCGCATCATTTTCGGAACTGCGGTTGGTGGGTGCGAAAAATCGGCATCCATTATCAAAACGTTCCTTCCACACGATTGCTTTACTCCATCAAGAATTGCAGCGATCAAGCCATTTTTTTCTGTCCTATGCACGACTTTGACCCTGTAATTTTTTTTGTTAGCTAAATCATCGTATCCAGTCTCACGGTTTTGCTGACGGATATAATCATCTACCAATTTTCCTGTCCCGTCAGGAGAATTGTCATCCACTATAACAATTTCAGTAAACTCTGTTTTTGGCAAATTTTTTTCGATTTCAGAAATTAATCTCAGTATATTCTCAGATTCATTGTAAGTAGGTATAACTATCGAGAACATGACAACGTTTGAATCGGATAATGCGGCATTACTCGGATTTGAATACAAATTCCAAAAAACTATAGAAAAATCGCCTATTAAGACTTTTTTATCTTTCTTATATTTTTTATATTAATTCACATAATTTTGATAGATCTCTCATTCAAGTTTAACCTTCTTTAAAAATAGCCTTCATTTATGGACCTGCTATAGGACAATCTTTTTACAAATAAAGATTAGTTTGGTTTTCCTTTATCATTAGATTCATCGCTAGGATTAGATTCAGCTGTAGAGATTTTCTCTATTTCTACATTAACATCATCAGAGCTTGATGCATCTTTATCGTCAACAACGGTCAGTTTGAATGCAAGTTTTGAATCAGCAGCTGACTCTGGTACATCAAAACTAGCTGTTTCTTCATCAGAGTTTTTAAGATCTACTTTAGGACCATCTGTTTGTTCCCACTTGTATGAAACAATTTTTCCATCCTCGTCACTGCTCTTGCCTCCATCAAGTTTAACTTGAGTATTGACCTCTACTTTTTGATCGTCTCCAGCATCAGCCTTTGGAGAGACATTTTGTGCCTGTTCCACTTCTACAGTAACATCATCAGAGCTTGATGCATCTTTATCGTCAACAACGGTCAGTTTGAATGCAAGTTTTAAATCAGCAGCTGACTCTGGTACATCAAAACTAGCTGTTTCTTCATTCGAGTTTTTAAGATCTACTTTAGGACCATTTGTTTGTTCCCATTTATACGAAACAAGTTCTCCATCTTCATCACTGCTCTTGCCTCCATCAAGTTTAACTTGAGTATTGACCTCTACTTTTTGATCGTCTCCAGCATCAGCCTTTGGAGAGACATTCTCTTTTATTTGTTCTTCAATCTTACTTTGTTGATTTGTGTCAGTTTGTTGATTTGTGTCAGTTTGTTGATTTGTGTCAGTTTGTTGATTTGTGTCAGTTTGTTGATTTGTGTCAGTTTGTTGATTTGTGTCAGTTTGTTGATTTGTGTCAGTTTGTTGATTTGTGTCAGTTTGTTGATTTGTGTCAGTTTGTTGATTTGTGTCAGTTTGTTGATTTGTGTCAGTTTGTTGAGCGGTATTATCTGTCACATTTTCTACTTGTATAGTAACATCATCGAAGCTTGATGCATCTTTATCATCAACTACCGTTAGCTTGAATGTAAGCTTTGAATCAGCAGCTGACTCTGGTATATCAAAAGTTGCTGTCGGTATATCGGCTTTTTTAAGATCTACTTTAGGACCATCTGCTTGTTCCCACTTGTATGAAACAATTTTCCCGTCCTCGTCACTGCTCTTGCCTCCATCAAGTTTAACTTGAGTATTGACCTCTACTTTTTGATCGTCTCCAGCATCAGCCTTTGGTGGTTGATTGGGTTCCTCTACAGGACTTGTTTGAGCACCCTGCTCCGTTCCAGTCTGATTACTAATACCTTCTTTAGATTTGGCCAGTTCCGTCTCCTGAGTTTCATTAGATTGAGTTACCTCCTTGATACTTACATCTACCTGAGCCACATTGCTTTCAGAGCCCTTATCATCAATCACTCTAAACCTGAATTCGTCATTTCCAGAATATCCTTCTTTTGGAATATAGGTTAAAGTTCCTTTTTCCTTATCAAAGCTGTCTATGCTTCCCTGCAATGGATCTGCTGTAATGTCGAATTGGAACGGGTCATTATCTTGATCATCGGCAGCTAAAGTGATACCAACCTGACCATCTTGTTCTACAGAAACATCTTGATCGAACGCCTCAGGAGAATTGTTAACCTCTGGAGATAGAGATTCAGATGATTGATTTCCTAGAGTTTCATTGATTATACCAGTATCATTAATGTTTTGAGGTGCTTGCATAGGTGAAATGATATCATTAGTTTCGTTAGCAATACCTGTATCATTCTTTGTATTAAGTTTACTGAAGATATCGCTTGCATTAATAGAGGTATCATTGACGCCTTCAACTGAGGTTTCGTTAGTAGAGGTATCATTTACGCCATAAACTACGTTTTTATCAAAGTCAGTTTCGTTAAGAGCAGTTCCGTTTAGAGCAGTACCGTTTAGAGCAGTTCCATTAAAGGTAGATATGTTTAGAGCAGTACCGTTTAGAGCAGTACCGTTTAGAGCAGTACCGTTTAGAGCAGTACCGTTTAGAGCAGTACCGTTTAGAGCAGTACCGTTTAGAGCAGTTTGATTAACAATCTGGGAGGTTACATTAACCAAATTAATAGGCTTTGAAAAGTCAAGATACAATTCCTGATATTTTGTATCAAAAGAACCATGATAGGCGTCATTAACTTGATCAGGCGTGAGTGCAACTCTCCAAACTCTTACCTCATCTACATTTCCGTCAAAGTAATCTCCGAGTGATTGGGAGTCAGCGCCTACTCTTACAGGTTGGTCGCCACCCCTGTCAGGAGACCCCGAAGTCTCTCTTGTAGCCACTTGGACTCCATCTACATAAAGACTGACAACTGAACCGTCAAAGGTTATGACTGCATAATGCCACTTTCCATCACTGTATGAAAGTGGTGAAGTTGCATAGACTGGTTTCCCGCCTGAAGTTTCAAACCCACCGCTTACTTTTTCACTATTGGTCATCCAAATTCCATAATTCAAATTATCCCCAGCTCCGGCTTTATTCACAATAAAGGCGTCTGATTTGTAATCAATTGACGTCTTGAACCAAGCTGCAACACTAAATTTTGAAACCGAGCTAGTAGTATTTACATCGAGAAAACTTACTTCAGGGTTTTGAGAGTATGAGGGCTGAAAATTCAAAATGAAAAAAATTGATACAAGAGTGAAAGTGAATACTACACAAAGCGATTTTAGCCGGTAAATGGAATCGTGCCACATAGAATTTTTCGTATAACCTGCTGGTTGCCCATTTATTACTTTATCTGTAATTTGTTTCCAAAGTTAGTTAGAGTTTTAGTTGTATACGCAAAAGAAAAAGAAAAATCTATATAAAAGTTGAATTAATAAGTATTATCTTTCTTAGCGCCATAACTTGCATAATGCACTCAGTTTATATCCATTGTGTGATATGATTTAGTTGGGCACCTCGAGTTTATCGCTTTTTCATATTCAAGTCTATCCAGACATAGCATGAATAATGATATCTCCTGTTCCGTGCCACAAATAACTCGCCGGTTGATTAATTGTAATTGGTAAAATGAGTACCCTTACTATGGAAACGGGATTTTTTCCTTTAAAGTTGGTTACAGCTTTTTCTGTGCTATAGCTGTATCCAAATCAAGGGTTGTATCAAAAGTAAAAGCTGGTAATGCAAAAGTCAAATTAAAAGACGTAGTTTAATAAAGAAGAACCGACCAGTACAAAGATCTAATCGATTATAGCGTTCCCTAAAAAACATTATGCAACATTGCAAGAGCTCATGGGAGTTACAGAACATTTAGATTTTCTTCATTAATGGCGTATAAAAAGAAAGATAATTGGTTCAATCTTTAAATATTCACAAAGACAATGAGGTACATGGGATTTTTTGATAAACTGAAGAGGGCTATTTCAGGAGGTAAGGAAGACGCTGAAAAGGCTGGAAAGGCTGTAGAGCATGGAGCTGAAAAGGCTGGAAAGGCTGTAGAGCATGGAGCTGAAAAGGCTGGAAAGGATGTAGAGCATGGAGCTGAAAAGGCTGGAAAGGATGTAGAGCATGGGGCTGAAAAGGCTAAAGATGATGTGTCTGATGCTTCAGACGAACTAAAGAAGGATTAATGTGCAATTATAGTTCGCAAACCATTACCCACCTGTAGTGCAATATCGAAAGTGCAGTAATAGTGACCCTTTTATGCTTAATTGTAAGTTAGAAGTATTTTGATAATACAGAAAATTTGTCATAAACTAAGACATGACGCTATAACTATTTGATGCAAACTAAAGTAGTTTATCCAATATTCAAACAATCAGTATTAGTGACGATCTAGATCCTATTTGACTCATGATAAGATTCTATCTGTACTGTTGCATGTGTAATGTTAAATTTTTTTTCGAGCATAGAGTTTATTTCTTGTAAAATCTGCTGAGATCTATTTCTATCCATGATTACTACATGAGCAGATAGTGCATGAATACCTGATGTTATTGTCCAGATGTGTAAATCAAATACGCCTGTAACACCTCTCACATTTAGAAGAGAATTTTTTATTTCTTCGTGATTTAAGTGTGACGGAGTCCCTTCAATTAGTATGTGAATTGTCTGCTTTAGAAGTGACCATGTTCTTGGAATGATAAACGCTGCAATCCCAATACTGATCAACGTGTCTGCCAGATAGAACTTGGTGTAGATTATTATAAGTCCAGCCAATATAACACCTATAGACGCAAGCATATCCGCGAATATTTCTAGATAAACGCTGCGAATGTTTATGTTCATCTCTGGAGTAATGTCTTGTTTATTATCATGGTAACCCTCATTTGCTGATATATGTTTTGTATGCGGATGAAGCAATTTAATCTGCACTATATTAATTATGAGGCCTATTGAAGCTACCAATATAACTGGAATGCCGTTTATTTCTATGGGGTGAAGAATTCTGTTTGAGGCCTCATATAAGATATATAATGATATTAGTATGAGTAACAAACAATTTAGAAGAGAGGCTAGTATCTCTGTTCGATAAAATCCGTACGTTCTTTGAGGAGTTGGAGGTTTCTGGCTAAACGATATTGCTAAAAGTGCCATAACAATTGCACCAATATCTATAAGCATATGTCCGGCATCTGAAAGCAGGGCAAGACTTCCGATTTGGATACCAGCGAGAATTTGGATGACAAAATAAGCGGAAGTTAATAACAGCACAATATTTAGGTGCTTCTTGCTATTACTATCTGCAGATAGGAGACTCTCCAATTAATTTTCACTATCTCTGAGGTACTTAAGTTCAAATCTTATATAAATAAGACAAACCAATTACAGTGTAATAGCGCCTCAAAGATTTTGTGGAATTAGAATTTAAAAACGCTACAATATCATCGATATCTTAATCCCGTTGTTAAATCACATTTGTTATGCCGAAATTTATTTTATCTTCAATGATAATATTAACTTAGGATTGTTAAAATACAAAGAAACAAACTGGAAATATGAAAAGGGCTTTAAAACTTGTAAATACGATTTAGTTTTTGACAGGATACTTGCTTCAAATACAAGGAATGAGCAGCAGGCAAAAATTGAAAAAATTTCTCTAGTTGCGTTTCTGAACAAGGAACAGAAGAAAATTTTTGTTAATATATGTAGACGCCTTAAGAGAAACGATAAAGATTTTTACCAAAATAAAAAGCTTCATCCAACCTTATTTAGTTTTGAACCACTCAAAAAAAAAGATTATGAAAGAATACGCAAAAAAATTCAACAATTCTCCAGAAAAAAACGAGATAGCAAGATAGCTATTAGTTTTGATAAGGTCAGACCTGGGACTATGTATTTATAAAATAATACCCTGAAACCTCTTCATGGAATGAGCAATGGGACTGTAACTGCGGTAGGAGACGTCGTTAAAAATGAGGACTTTTATAATTATTCAAACCTGCTGAGCTCCTTTCTTGGTAACGATCTAGAACGTATCCTCAGAGAATATAATGATTTGAACGATAACGATTATAGGTTTCCTATTTCCAAAATATTGCTAGTTAAATCCAATTATAAAGACCTGAGATATCCTAAACTCATACAAAAAATTAGACTCTAAATCACAAAAATAATGCAAATTCATTCCCAAATCTTTTCTCCAAAAGTTATTTTCTTGTTGAGCAAAAAGTTACCAAGTGAAGCAACACAAACAGCCATTACTAGAGATATTCCATACTGAATATGAGAATACTCAACAAAGACAAATACTAATGATAACTGAATGACTGCACCTAATGAGCATAAGGCCAAAAAAGACACGTACTGTCTAAAAAAATGTCTAATGGAAAAATCTCTATCCTCAAATGTCCATACCTTATTCAATAGGAAGTTTGTAGTTATTGAAACTATTATACCAACCAATGTTGCCTGCAAGTACCAAACGTTTGATACTACATTTGCAAGAAGAATTGAAACTACATAGTTAATAATGAAACCACTGGCCCCTACTGTGAAGAACCTACCAGCCTTTGATAAGAATAGTACGGATTTGTGTCTTTTTTGCTCTACGATGTCGCTATCATTTTGCGGTTCCTTTGACTTTCTACCATATCGGTAAAGGTGCCATACTGCTTTTGAGTAGTTCAATATTCGATTAAAATTTATTTTCTTTGTAACTGGTGTGCTTTGCTGTTTAATTGGAATCTCCTTTACTGGGACACTGCTATTTTTTTTATTATTGACCTTCACAAGAATCTCGAGGAGCGCTTCCTTTCCTTTCCCTTCAAACCTAATGTCTTTGACAACGTGACGCGAAAATGCAAAGCAACTTGACATCGGATCTTCAACGTTTTTAACCTTTAATCCATACTTGGCTATAAGTCTAGCCGCCTTGCGCAATAAGCTATGTACAAAAGGCATCCTTTGTACACCTGCCCCTTCAACAAACCTTGAAGCAATAATTATAAAATTGGGATTTGCTATTAATTCTTTAATAAGCTCAGGTACAATCTCCTCAGAATATGGATGGTCTGCATCCATAACCAAGATAAATTTTCCGATGGATAGTTCTATGCCCCTCATGACCGCCGAGGCAAACTCACCCTCGACCCTGACATGCAGCACGCTTTCATTATTATTTTGTTCTTGATCATTAGTTGATTCTGACGCTTTATCCATGGAACTAGTACCATTTGGAAAATTATAGTGTACTACAATTATTTCTCTAGAGATCTCCTTTGGTACTGAGGACATTACTTGGTGAGGAGGTTGATATGTTGGTGTTAGAGCATTTTGAGTCAATAAAACGACGGAAATTAAATTAGATCCTTCAATTTTATCATCACCTGTTAAGGTTCTACTTTGAGGATTTAACATAAGAATGTAATTAGACATTTATCTAGAAGCGCTTTTAAGTTTTTCCATATAGAAAATGGTACGAGA
>Ga0209896_1000035_pt1 | contig 10174 bp, 7 predicted proteins | sample GWRWS2_20_30_FD_187214 | JGI IMG/M metagenome (GOLD analysis project Ga0209896, IMG submission 187214) | Riverbed sediment microbial communities from areas with vegetation nearby in Columbia River, Washington, USA - GW-RW S2_20_30 (SPAdes)... | ecosystem: Environmental > Aquatic > Freshwater >... | reverse complement strand
AATCGAAAGATCCTAATTGATATTAATTAACTTTGACACTATTGTTTCTCCTGGAATTTTCTGTTCAATCCCAGATGCTATTGCTGACAAATTTCTAACTTCTACCATGATAAGCTTTAAAGCCGCAAGTACAATCCCCACACTGAACATAGTTCTAAAAGCTGACAATGCTCGCTTCAATCCTATATCTTCAAATCCTTTTTCTATATGTAATATCGAGTCTATATCGCTAGTTGGATTTTGGGGAACTATGTCTTTGTAAACAGTGGTGGACAACTCTGCGATTGCCTCTGGTATTTTTTCAGCATTGATCATTTTTTGTAGTGTGTCTTTTGTTACCTTAGAAGTACTGGTTACAATGAGCTGATTAATGTCATCAGGTGACAGATTCCAAAATTTTCCTCGAAGAATAGCTAGCACATTGTAAGAGTCAATATCTACTGAAACTATATTCTTTGCCTCCATAGATTGGGATTCAGTATTCATTGCTCTGCCTAAGTCATGATAGAAAACATGATCAAGATATACATCAAAAACCCTCACATCCCCTTTATCTTTGTATATCGTAGCTGCTTTGGTAACATCGTCAGCAAATTCACTCCCTGCAAGGGCAGAAATCGCCTCATCCAAATTCTTTGAAACAAGAGCCTTAACTACAAGATCACGCCTACCCACCAGTTCCTCCGCTCTCAAATTTATCTTGGGTAATAGTTCATCATAGGATTTTCCCAGAGCTTTACCTTTCAAAATCATCTTTAAATTCCATGTAATATGTTTTATGAAATAAGAGCTAAGAATTTTGGCCCCACCAGAAATATTGACCATTTTCGCATGTGTATTCACTAAATATTCCTTCAGTGCATTTTCTATTTTATCAGCAGTATAGGGTTTAGTAAGCTTTGCTAATGCATCAAGATAAACCGTATTCTTCATTCTTGTTACTAGTTCATCCATATCCCTTGATTCACACAACATTTGAAGTTCATTTTTTGTCAGCATTCTTCCTTTTAATCCATGAGACATGACAGTTCCAAAAATTTTGCCTGGCATACTTACTTTGCTCAATGGTTACAATAGCACATCCTTAATCAATAAATTAATAATTCTGCATCAATTTTAATATTTATGCAGATTAACTATCCAAGAAAGATGAGATAGATTGGGATATTGTATAGGAAAATCCAAGGGTAATAAAATGAATTGCAAATCCAATAATTGCACCCATCAGTATGTTATCTGTGTACCAATAAATTCCTAAAAATATTCCCAAAGCAGGAACAGTAAATAGCAATGCAAGAATTACACTTACACTTATAAGCTTAATCATAAGATCTGGCGTAACATTTTCTGATTTCTGACAAGGAAACTCAAATTTTATACTTGTTCTTGACAATCGACAAAAAATTGTTTTTTTAGGCCAGATATATGTATTGAGATCTTAATAATTATGAAAAATATTCTCATAACTTATAGAATTTAATTGGATGATAGTTACATTATGAATTTTGTACCAATTGATTAAACAAAAAAATCATAAAAAGCATTGTTGAAAAGTATCTACTTTTTTTCGATTTATTCAGACACTTTTAAATCCACTGCTTTTTAGTTTTACATTGACAATCTTTTTGAGATTTTATATCCAAATCCCATAGCGACAAAAAGAGTTATGATTCCTGCAGATATCGTTATAATCAAATTTGTTTTAATAACATAATGAAATAATACAGTACTGATAATTGCGGGGACTGATATAATAAGAGCCAGTAATGTACCATTTAGAAAAATCTTCAGCACAGAAATTTTCATATTACTATTTTCTGAATTTGGATTCAACTTGAACAATATTATTTTTCTATTATATAAAAATCATTCACAAGATCCACTTAGTAACACAATTAATGATCACTCAACGCAGCAAAATTCCTGGTATCTTTAGAATAAGTTAAAGCATTTTTCGCTGCTTCCTAAATTTTACATTTGTTACCCTTAAAGTCATGCCATAAAGGATAATCCTGTAAATTATTTCTTTAAGGTCTCAGATTATGAAATACCCTCATTTGGAAATTATCTAAAATTCAAAATAATAATCAGTACGAAATTTAAACAGAATCAAAAGTTACAACCATCCTGAATTAGATTTGCAATGCAGTTTATTCTAGTTTCTTATATTCAGAAAAAAGAAGGGGATGAAGTTATGAAACGTCTACTTCCTTATACTGTTGTAATAAGCGCAGCATATTGAGCGCTAATATAGTCTTTGCTGCTTCCTTCGGATCCATGCCTTTTATAACCACGATTAAGTCTTTATCTTCATCTGCACCCATTTGAGCCAAGATTGGGTGCCTTTCTTTTATGTTTTTACTCAGGGTATCAACATCTATTACTGCCGTCAAGTTTCCTTGTTTTTGAGTTACATTACCTAGTGCTTGAGTTGCATTACCTAGTGCTTGAGTCACATTACCTTGCGCATGTACCATATTCACAGGATTTACTAGTGCCGCAGCAACGATGAGTAAAGCAGCTGTCAGAACGATGATTGGCGATTTCGTGATTTTCGAATTTATCATATTTAAAGTTAGAATTTTATAGTTTATATAGAAGTTAGATAATATTGGAAATTTGAGTTATTATAACATTTCAAGGCATCTACCAATTCACTTTTTTAATTTTCCTAAATTACGGTTATATCAAAAGTAATAAAATAGTAATTAATTTCATTCTTTCACTCTATCCATTATATTCACCTTCCATCCGAGGATATTAAGGCACTGAATGTATTGCCAACTAAACTTAATAAACTCAAATTTCAGTTATACTCAAATTACTATTACTCCTATTATTATTTATCAAATGAATCTAAAAGAAATTGGTCTTCATTTATGTACTTGCACCTGGCTAGAGATAATGACTTGTATTGGAATCGCATTATATCTACTCTATAATTCAGAATATTATCTTGTACTGATCACAATTTTGGTTTTTTCACCGCTTATCGGATTTCATTTTGCAATATCAAGGACAAGTAAGGATGAGTATTGTGTTAATTGCGGAAAATCAGAATAGCACTAATAGACAGTAACCACTTTTCATACCTTCTACAATAATTATGGGATAATAAAAACCTAGTCTAGAAAATCAACTCGTCAATACTCAGAATTCTACCGCAGTATTTGCATTTCAATATAATTTTCTCCTTATCAATAACCTCAATTACAGATTTAATATTCTCACCAATAGTCACACATCTTAAATTAGGGCACTTAAAAATTCCAGTAATAAAATCTGGCAATTGGATCTTTCTTTTTTCTGCTAATTTGTAATCCTTGATAATGTTTATAGTAGCGTGTGGCGCTATTAACGATAGCTTATTTGTTTCATCAGTTTCCAAATATCTATTTTCAACTTTAATAATATCCTTTTTTTCATATTTATTGCTTGGAACATTCAATGCAACAGTTATAACATTCCCTTCTCTTCCTGTGATATTCAAAGCTCTTAGAACTAAAAAGGCCTTACCAGATTCAATATGATCTATTACAGATCCATTTTTGATTCTCCGTACAATTAACTCAATCGAATTAGACACATTCTATACGCCCTTCCATTATATTATTAACAATAGTATAAAAATATGAAATATATCAATAGTCCTTGAATGAGAAGTTCGAAATTGATTTACAAATTATACTGTGAATGATGTGCGATTCTTCCAAGCTCTCCTGTCTATAATGTGTTTCTCTTTGTAGCAACATTGTTTCTCCCGATTCAAATAATATTTTGCATCATCATCTTTTTAAATTCTATATCCGAAAGATTTTTTTTTGCTTCTAATACCATTGCGACATCATTACCAACAATATACCTTTGCTTAGGTTCCTTATAGCTCAAAACTTCTAATATTACTTTTGCAACATCAACAGGAGACGTAGCATGTTCTTGCATCAATTCTATATTTTTCTGAATTTTATCTAAGGACTGAAAATACGGAGAACTCATTTTCCTAGATCGTTCAGATACTATGCAATTACGAAAAAAATTTGTTTTAATTACTCCAGGCTCAATTATAATCACCTTTATTCCAAATGGAAAAAGTTCATACATCAAGGATTCACTAAATCCTTCGATAGCAAACTTTGTACTTACATAAGCAGAAATACCAGGGAATCCTACTTGTCCGGCTCCTGAGCTTATATTAATAATTGTGCCGCTTTTCTGTACTCGCATGATGGGAACTATCTTTTTCGTAATATTGAGAACTGCAAAAAAATTCGTTTCGAATTGTTTTTTTATTTCATCCAAAGTTAGGTCTTCAAAAAAACCTACCAGCCCATAACCCGCATTGTTAATCAGCACATCAATTCGTTTTGCTTCACTTTTAATATGACGTAATGTATTTTCTATAGACGCATCATCATTTACATCGAGTTCTAGGATATTTAGAGGAAGTTTTTCCTTTTCAATTATTTTTTCAAGAGGTTCGGATTTCTTTGTATTCCGCATAGTTGCAAAGGTATAAACTCCTTTTCTGGCAAGCATTAATGCAGCTTCGTAACCTATGCCACTGGAACAACCCGTAATGAGTGCAACTTGACGCATTATGATAGTATCATCTTATTTTTTATATATATTTAGATAGCAAAATTCAGGTATAGAAAATTTATACATATGCAAAAAATGTATTTTTGCCACTATCTATCAAATGGTGATGCTAGCTTTGATGACAAATATATGATATTTAAGATAGCTAACCAAAGCCGCAAAGATTAAAAACATTAATTTATCATTGAAATCGAATCGACATCCATTGTCCGACCGTGATGAAGAACCACGCTCAAACACAGGAACCATGCCTCACAATCAACTAGTCAGGTCCCTGGGACTCTTAGATATACTCATGGTTGGAATTGCTGCAATGATCGGAGGTTCGATTTTTGTTCTGACTGGACCAGCGATAGGTCTTGCGGGAAGTGCAGTCATCATCGCATTTATTATTAATGCAATAATCACCCTATTTACTGCTATGGCATATGCCGAACTGGGTTCCGCTATGCCAGAAGCAGGCGGTGGATATCTATGGGTTAGAGAAGGCTTACCTCGACCGAATGCTTTCATCAGTGGTTGGATGGCTTGGCTTGCACACATAATTGCTGGTTCGTTATATGCTGTAAGCTTTGCCTCATTCCTTACAGGGCTATTAGAAATGACAAATCTTTCACACGATCTCGTACTCTTGAACGTCATACCGTTAGAGAAGTTAATAGCAGTAGTATCTATTGCAGTTTTCACTTATATCAATATCAAAGGAACATCTGAAACCGGCAAGACGGGTGATGTTGTTACTATAATCCAGCTCGGCTTAATTTTCATTTTAATCGCGGCTGGCTTGTGGGTCATGAGTGGCAATCCTAACTGGGAGATGAATTTTTCAAATTTTGCACCAATGGGGATCGGTGGAGTAGTTGCAGCAATGGGTCTGACTTTCATAGCGTTCGAAGGCTATGAGGTAATCGTTCAAACAGGAGAGGAAGTAAAAAACCCACGAAGGAATATTCCGCGGGCGATATTCATCTCGCTAGGTGCTGTAGTCATCTTGTATTGTTTGATTGCCTTTGTAGCTATAGGGGCAATATTTCCAGCTGGCATTGAGTCGTGGAAATACATAGGTAAGAGTGGTGAACTTGGAATAATGAAGGCTGCAGAGTTGCTGGTGCCTTACGGTGCATTCATTGTTCTAGGCGGAGGCTTGATTTCCACTCTAGCTGCTTTAAACGCAACAACATTTTCTTCGGCCAGGGTAGCTTTTGCCATGGGCAGGAATTATAACATGCCATATCAACTTAGTGCTATCCACAAAAAGAACAAGACACCTTATGTAGCAATACTAATATCTGGTATCATAATGGCCGTAATGGCTTACGCACTTCCTCTTGGGCAGATAGCCGTTGCAGCGGGTGTTATTTTTCTTTTATTATTTACTCAAGTAAATATGGCAGTCATCACTATTCGTAGGATTTATGGTGACAAGTTAGAATATGGTTTCAAAACTCCATTCTTTCCAGTAATACCAATAATAGGTATCTTCCTCAAACTTGGGCTAGCTATTTTTCTGCTGTTTACTCAACCTTTGAGCTGGGCGATAACCGTGGTATGGGTGGTAATTGGATTCTTCATATATCGAATGTATACATTTAGGAAGGAAATAGATCACTATGCTCCAATTGTTACTAGTGAAGGGGATCTAGAGAGAAAAGATTATAGGATTTTAATTCCATTTACACCTGAGGATCCAGATAGATTATTAAAATATGCAATAAGAGTTGCGAAAGAAAATTTCGGAGAGATTAATATTTTGAGAGTGATTACAGTTCCAAAACAGACTCCATTATCTGCGGGCACAGGATATGCCGAAACAGCAAAGAAATCATTTGAACCATTAGACAAGCTATTAGATAAACAGAACATTCTAAATCACTATCTTGTGAGAATATCGCATGATGCAAGTGAAGCGATACTGGCAACTGTGGAGGAACAAAAAATAGATTTACTAATAACAGACTTTGAAACATTCAAGAACAGCAAAAAAATTCAAACATTATTGACATGTGACGTACTGGCCATTTTATCAGAAGGAAATGAAGACTTCACATTTGAACCTGCCCGAACTTCGAGACAGCGCTTTGGTCAAAAAAATTTGGCCGTACTATACGATGGAGGAGATCATTCAGATGTAGTTTTGAAGGCTACGAGTTGGTTAGAACGTTCAGGACAATTCAAAATTAATGTTTTATATGTAAATACCAAAAAAGATGATGAACAGGAAAAAACTCAAAGGTTAACAGATATCCTAAAACAAAAGGAATATCTTGAGCAAGTTGGAATCGAATTCAACGAGATTAATCTTTCAGATAGTGATATTCGATATAGTAACGAAGCCGCAGATACAATTTTGTCTTCACTGAGTAATTTTCAACCAGATATTGTTATAACTGGTGCATCCATTTCAAAATTTAGCTTTTTTAGCGATCCTCATTTTCTAAATATGCTGTATGAACTAAAATGTCCGATTATAGTAGCCAGACATTTTGCTATTCCCGGGGTCCACATGATAAAAAATTCAATCCATAAATTAAGAAATTTTTTTGTTGAAAAAATCAAAGAATTGAAGACTCGATTAACCTGAATTAATTCTACCTTTTTTCATCATTCTTATGATAATAGTTTTTTTGTACTTTCAGATACCACACTTTTTAGTCGGATATTATTTTTGAATAATATTCGACATTACAAAATCTTGATGCTGATTCGAGATCATCAAGATTTATATTGCATTAATTTACTTAGGTAAGCCTAATAGTTTCATGTCACCGGAAAACGACAACCCTGCAAAACCGTTCACATGAGGTAGAAGAAATGAATGAAAATTTTCTATGGGATCGTAAATAAGAAAAAAATTCCATTGATTTTGTGGATTATTTTCCTTATTCCCAGTTTGTTATTTAGTTCCTCATATGGAGCACAGAGTATTACGATTAGTTCTAACGACTTAATTTTAGTCACGGTTAATCTACAGAGGATTTTGGAACAAATGAATTTAGTTCAGAGTAGTCTTTCAAAGGGAGATAGCTCGGGAGCTTTTGGGCACGCATATATCTCACACTCGATAATTCTTCCTTCAATTAAAGACAAGCTTAGAGAAATTGATCAAAATTCAACTGAAAGATTAGAATCGCTTTTGATTGATTTACCTATAATGGTAAAATCTAATATTCAATCATCGTTAATAGAAAGTAAGATTGTTCAAGTAGAAAATATTTTGAATAATATTAATTCAGATATACTAAATCCAAATAGTTCGGATTACCATCCTATCGTAGTCTCAACAATCGCCGTACTGCTAAACGATACATCTAAATTCTATCAACTATCTAATATTGGTAATACTAACAATTCCTTTAGCCAAATCGATTATGAAAATGCAATAGGGATGGTAGATATCTCACATAAATTATACAAAAATATTTCTAAATTATTTAGTGAATCCAAACAACTAGAACTTGAGTCTTTTTTTGGGAACTTGAAAAATTCTTTATCTCAGAAATCCGATCCTCAAATCATCTCACAACTTATAACCGCTATCCAAACAAATATTATTGAAGAAGAATCTAATTTTCAATCCGATGATTCTTTAACAATTTATTTTGGAAATATAAAAAATTTGTTATCAAAAATCATTGGATCTATAAAGGATAATTCTGATTATTCTTCTGCTGAGAAGTATGCGACTACTGCATATCTTGACAATTTCGAATATATCGAGGCTCCACTAGAAAAAGTAAATCCGGAGCTTATGAATAGTTTAGAAAAAATGATGAGAGAAGAACTTCGAGAATTAATAAGAAACAAACAGCAATCAGAAACAGTTGTTCTTCTAGCCAGTATCACTAACAATCTTTCAAGGGCTGCAAATCTCTTGAATGTAAATTATGAAAACCTTAATGTAAATGATACTTCGGAGTCTACAGTTCCTATAATAGAGAATACTCAACCAAGCAATTTAAGTGATATCAAGGAATTAGGTAAAGGTTTTGGTACATACTCTGGAATAAAAAGGGAGTTTGGTGAGAGTACAGATCCGGAGAAGATGGGCGTAAGAAATGACATAGATACTATAAGGATCAAGTTAGTTGATCTTCTTCAACAGTATAAAGGTGGAAAATATGATGAAGCATTTGCCATATCCAGATCAGCTTACCTAAATAGTTATGAAGGCATAGAAATCCCACTTAGGCCAATAAATCCGGACTTTACTCTTGATATGGAAATAAAATTTGCAGAACTTCGCAATTTAATTCAACAACATCAACCGTACGCAAATATTGAAGCAAAGGTTGTGGAAATTAGAAATGGATTAGATGAATCTGAAAGATTAGTAACCGGCACTGGTGTAATAGCTCCTTCCTTAGCATTTTCGACTTCATTTTCAATTATATTCAGAGAAGGGCTTGAGTCTGCACTCATTATTGGCGCTATTATTGCTTATCTTGAAGCATCACGAAATGCACGTTATAAGAAACACGTTTATCTAGGAATTGTGATCGCTATTATAGGAACGGTTATTACATGGTATATTGCGCAATTTGTTATAAGTATAACAGGCGCAAGTAAAGAATTGATTGAAGCAATAGCAGGAATTACAGCTGTTGCAGTATTATTCTGGGTTAGTTTTTGGATACTAAATAAGGTTGAAACAAAAAAGTGGATCGAATTCGTAAAGGCAAAAGTTTGGCAAGCAACAACAACGGGAAGTGTGATGGTTTTTGCAATGCTATCATTTTTTACAGTTTATAGAGAAGGATTTGAAACTGTCTTATTTTACCAGGCTATGCTGTCTTTTGCGAAAAATATGGAAATATTCGTAATCCTAGGTCTAATACTAGGACTGGCAGTAATAATTAGTCTTGTATTTATTATTAGAAAATTGGGCAAGAAGCTACCACTACGGGTATTGTTTGGATTAACAATTGCAATTGGAGCTTACATGTCTATTGCATTTATTGGTAATGCAGTAAGAGAATTCCAAGAAGTAGGGTATATTTCAACAACGCATCTATTTGGAATAATTCCGCGTTTAGAGATAAATTTGGCAACGATGACAGGTATTCATCCGACACTCGAAACAACAGTGGCTCAAATAATACTTTTATCAGTTTATGCTGTGGGGGCTCTTTATATATTAATTATACAACCACGCAGGAAGAAATTGGTGGAAGCATCGCGAAAATCTATGGCTCGTATTAAGGATGGCGAAAACCGATGATTTGCTTAATATCTAATTTTAGCAACACAATTGTTAATATTCAAATTTTGATAATAAAGCAATATAATTAATGAAATTCGAAGAGCGGAAAGTTAATAATTATAGTACAATTAAAAATATATCTAATGTTTGGGGGGGCCGTTACATGAAATCTGATGAGGAGCTATATCTAGGAACGGCTGAATCTGAACATGTTGAAATGTATCTGAAGGCAATATGGCATATACGTGAACGAAAAGAAAAAGTAAAAGTTAGTTCCATTGCCAAAATCCTAAATGTACGACAACCGTCAGTTGTTCAAATGCTTCACAAACTAAACAATGCGAATCTTGTTGAATATGTAAAAGGTAACGCTGT
>Ga0209896_1000025_pt1 | contig 11346 bp, 11 predicted proteins | sample GWRWS2_20_30_FD_187214 | JGI IMG/M metagenome (GOLD analysis project Ga0209896, IMG submission 187214) | Riverbed sediment microbial communities from areas with vegetation nearby in Columbia River, Washington, USA - GW-RW S2_20_30 (SPAdes)... | ecosystem: Environmental > Aquatic > Freshwater >... | reverse complement strand
GGAAGAATTTGAAAGGTGATTCTAACATTCGCTGATATCGTATGGCTACAAGACTTTCAATTCTGTCTTTGTTTGAAGTCTCTACTAGGTCTATTGAATTCCATGACCGCAAGGAAGGCGACCACTCGGCGTGTCTACTGCGTGAGCATTTTTCCCGAAGGGCTTTGCCTAGTTGCATTCTTTTTTCCCTTGTGAGATTTTCACGATCCATTTCTAAGGACATCTTTTTAGTTGGATCTAATTTTTTACTTTTTGCTTTTTATCTATTTTAGTTATGATTCTATGGCACTTCTGAGATTTATTATTTCATCACGGGATCTCATCATTATGAAAGAAAGTGTTACAATAATTAGCACGGTAACCCTAGTGCTTAAAACTGTTACCATGAAGAAGATTTATATAATTAATATCTTCGATCTTTTTAGTTGAACCGATTAAACCTAAAATATAGTTTTTGTTTTTTGACTTAGGTCGTAGGCTATGATGACTGTGATGATTACAATCATATGATTATTACGGATAAGAAAACTGGAGGGGGAATATGAATGCAAGTGAATATCTTTAAGTGGAATTCTAATGTTGCTATAATAAAGGGGAGAATATCACGATAATACTATTTTATATACAACATTTCTCTAAGTATAGCAAATTATGGCTAGAACTAGTAATAATTTCTATAATTCCCATTGGAAACTTGAAGGGCGGCGCCTTTTCTCAGAGTTGCTGGGGACGTTCTTCCTGGTGCTTGTCGCCGCCGGCGGCCCGATGATGGGTCAGGCATTCCCGGACACGATCAGTCGCACGGCGGCCGTGGTCGCACCGGGGCTTATGGTGATTGGAATCATCCTGTTCATGGGCAAGGTCTCCGGCGCGCATCTCAATCCCGCCGTGAGTGTGGGGTTCGCGCTTCGAGGAGATTTCCCGTGGCGCCGCGTGCCCGGCTACATCGCCATCCAGCTCGTCGGAGCGACCCTCGCCGCCTGGTTCCTCCAGTCCGTCATGCACGTCTCCGCGACCTATGGCTCCAACTATGTAGCCGCCGGATACTCCGCAACCGACGGATTCCTGATGGAAGCGGTTCTGACCCTGGGTCTGTTGAGCGTCATCCTGGGTACCGCATCGCGCGCCCAGAACGTCGGTGCGCTCAGCGCCCTGGCGGTCGGCGGGTACATCGCCCTGGCAGGCTTGTGGGGCAGTCCGATCTCAGGTGCGTCCATGAACCCGGCCCGCACGTTCGGCCCCGACCTCGTCGGAGCCGACTTCACCGACTACTGGGTCTACGTCGCGGGGCCGTTGGTCGGGGCGATCGTCGCGGTCGGCGTGGCGTTCGTGCTCCGCGGCAAAGGTGGGGGCCGCAGCGGATCGGAAGCGGCGCAGGGAGTCCTGGATACCGAGGTCGAACGCCCCGATCAGCCATGAGCACAGTCCGTATCGACGCACACCAGAGAAAGGGGTACTCGCCGTGAACGCGCCCGACCAGAGGGCCATAAGACCTTAGTATCTACAGTAGCTGCTGAGCAAACAGCGTAAACGAGGATGAATGTGCCAACAATTTCAACCAGATATTTGATTTTTGACGCAGCGGCCAGATGAACATGTGACAAACCTATCAAATGCACAATACATGTATAGTTAATCTGCGTATTGTAAAGGAATGTAGATAAATCAAATAGATCCTCTGCATTTCTTACAAATGACTTATGAATAAAAAAATAGCAGTCGTAACAGGATCCAGTACGGGAATCGGAAAGGCCATAGCTATAGCATTTGCAAAGTCTGGTGAATATTTTGCAGTAGTCACAAATGCCAGAAAACTGCAAGAGGCACTGGTTGTGTCTGATGAAATCAGAACTTTAGGCTGTAATTCAATTCCGATAGAAGCTGATCTCTCCAAGGAGGCTGATTGTGTTCGATTGATTGAAGAAACTATCAAGAACTATAACAGGATAGATGTTTTGGTAAATAACGCAGGGATCCAGCAGGACGTACCACTCGAAGAAACTACAATAGATCTCTGGCAGAAAATCCTGGCGGTGGATCTTACAGGACCTTTCATATGCAGCAGAGAAGCTGTAAAGCATATGGAGAAGCAACAGGATCCAACTGGAGGTTGCATCATAAACATAACTTCCGTACATCAATTGATACCCAAACCACATTACATTCCATACGCAACTTCCAAGGCTGGAGTTGAAATGATGACAAAAACACTTGCATTGGAGCTTGCAAAATCAAACATAAGAGCAAATGCAGTTGCTCCAGGAGCCATAGAAACTCCAATGAATATCGTGCTTGATGAAAATGAAGCTGCGCGACATAAAACGTTGACGCAAATTCCAATGGGCAGGATCGGAAGTGCGGAAGAAGTGGCAAATGCGGTAGAGTTTTTGGCATCTGAGAAAGCAAGTTATATCACTGGTACGACACTTTATGTTGATGGTGGCATGACCCTATATCCAAGTTTTCAATATACTGTTCATTAAGTGACAAATACAAAATTTTGTGGTTAGATAGTAGATGCACTTCTAGCTCTGACTCATTTAAAATAGTCGAAGCCCTTGTGGATAACTTTAGTAACGCTGAATCAAAGGATAGTAACAGAACTATCGGAGCCTAGTATAGCAACAATAATCAATCGACAAAGAAACAAACAACGGGCAAATCAATATTCTGAAAGGCGTGATAAGGTATTGCAATTTATCTGAAAATCTTGCTAATAAGATTAGTTGAATCATTGCAATCTTTTCAAAATGTCCCATTGTTGACTTAAAACACTATACTTTCAATATCCATCCATCTATCGTCGTACTCAAAATCATATGAAATACATTAATTGTTAGTTAGTTTTTTTGGGAGCTGGACTTATTATCATCATTGCCACACCGGCGGAGATCACAACTGTAGCGATTATAGTTTGATAATTAATTGATTCACCAAGTATTACCCAACCTAAGAATACTGCTATTACTGGTACAATATATGCAAAAGTATTTGCCAATGATGGGGTAGTAGATCCAAGGAGCCAGTAAAATATCGCATAGCCAACTGCGGTACATACCAAAGTAAGGAACAAGAATGATACTAATACGTTATTCGTTGTCGAGAAGAGTGTACTTAATGTTGAAATTTCACCTGTTCCTGTTACTACCCATAAGGATAGCAAAATCAACCCACCCAACGCCATGAACATGCCAGTAGGCAAAAGTATTGTTCGCTCTGCACTTACGGCACGAACAGGGCTAGAAAATAATGAGCCCATTGCCCATGAAATAGAGCTGATAATCAGTAAAACTACACCAATCCAGCTAGATTCCTCTGCTTCTAATGTAGGAAGAACTAAAATGATTAGTCCTATAAATCCGGCGGTAATGCCTGCTATGCTTAATCTAGTCGGTTTCTTCCCAAGGAATAACAACATGAATATTGCTACCCAAATTGGTATGGTAGAATTGATTAGAGCTGCGGCTCCTGAGGATAAGTACTGAGCACCTAATGCTAATATTCCCTGTCCCCCCACGATAAAGAATAGGGCTGATAATAACCAGGCTTTCCAGAGTTGTCTATTTTTGATCTGATTACTCTGGTAGTCTTTTTTATCGGATTGCCGATAAATAATATGAAGGAAGATATAATGAGTGGCTATTAACAATAAACCTGCGATGAAGAAACGCATTCCAAAAGAAGCCAGTGGTTGAACTTGATCAACGATAATCTTGATTGCGATAAAGCTCGATCCCCACAGAAGTGATAACATCATGATTGCTGCTAAGACTACCGTTAATTGCGAGTGATGCATCAGAAGGATCTCGAATCCTTCATTATATTTATTTTATAGATGAATTATATATGTGACAAATTTTTGATTTTGACTTTTTATTGGGTTGATGAAGGCACGTAATAGATCACTTTCAAGATTTAATGATAGAAAATAACTAGTAAACCAATTGCGCTACTCGGAACCAAAAAGCACGATCAATTGGTCATTTACAAATCATGAGTATGTAAATTAGACCAGTTTAGAAACACATAATCTGTATTGAACCACAGTTTACACTTCAAAATCTCGCAATTGCTAGTCGACGTAACGTAGTGACTAGATCGACTCAGACGGTTTTAAGGTAGGGGACAACCAAATGTGTGGATATACCTTTTAAAGTAATAATCGTCAAAATTTTTATAGTGCAGAAAAAATGACTATTATCTTAAATTGAATCCACAGTTATCCAAGGCTATTTTTGGAATAGGTATTGCCTTGTCTGTGGCATCTGTAGCATCGTGACTAACTGAGAGTAATGCGATTGCCATCCCAAATCACAGAGGAATATCTCGATAACATTAGCCAGATCTCACAAAAAACTATGTTAATCAACAGAAATTCTGAATTCTTCAAAATCACGTTCGATAACTCTTGTCATACCCCATTATACCATTATTCCAATTCCATTCAGATGAAGAGTTCTAAACGAAACGAAATTGAAGTTCTGTTACAAATCTTATAATGAAAATTGTTGTACTAAATCATCGGATAGGTGCTATGAAATGTTCAGATTTATTGGTAAACAAGACTTGGTAAACAATTTCTTTCAATAAAAGTACATTCCGCATTATCTCGTTCCATTCTTTCTTCGTTGCAGAGGTAAGGAAAGCTATTGCTTCAAGAATAGATCTAATGGATTGCTTTTCGTCATTATCATGTCTATTACTGCTGCTGCCGTCCACGAAAAGTTCTGACCGCCAAGGCCTTCTCCTGAAGTAGGATTAAAGTACTCTCTAAAGCCGTGCTCTGCCACAAGTCTTAGTGCCCCCTGTTTTATTCGTTCTGCCCTATCAGTGTATCCATATCGTAATAGGCCATAACTTATGGACCAACTTGTATTTATCCAGACTGGCCCTCTCCAATAATCGAGAGGTTTGAAGTCTGACTCCTTTTCGTCGACGCTTGCTATGGTATCATACTCGGCTACAAAATCCGCGCTGCTAATCCATTTTACGATTACTTCGGCCTCCTGATTTGATAGTATTCCGGTATAAATCGGTAATAGACATGAAATTGTTCTTTTCATGATCCTTTCACCTATTATAACATCGTAATCATAAAACAGACCATCAGAAATATTTGATCCCCCATTTGAAGGAGCACAAAAAAACTTGCGAAAGTTTGTTTCTGTCCTGGATATCCATTCTGATATCTCCTTTGAGTCTTCCCCGATCAGTTTTGCAATTTGTAAGAGAGCCCAATTGGCAACATATAATATGCTACTGAAAAGTACATCCTTGATCTTGAATGGATATTTCTCATAAATTATTTTCTGATCATAGTTATAGAGTTTCATTTGATCGACAAGGAAGATAAATTTATTATATTCCTCATCAGAAGGACGTTCTGACTTTTCTCCTTCAGCCTTGATATCCAGCCTTTCGAATTTCGGCATCTTGGTGATTTTAACCCTTGCTAATGCATCATCCCAAATAGGAGAATCATCACGTCCTGATTCCCATGGGTGGAAGATTGTTACCAAGCCTGACTTTTCGGGATCGCGTTCAGTCATAAGGAATCTGTGGAATTTCAAGAGGTTTGGATAGACTCTTGCCAAGAACTCTTTAGTTTTTGCTTTATCTTTACTGTTGTGATGAATATAGTAACAAGCGGGAGCATGCACAGGGGGCTGAGTCATTCCGGACGTTCCAACATGCTTGGGTGCATTAGGAGAACGCGTAACATCATAATATTCAGGACTAGGGAAGTAAGTCTTTTCCTTCTCATTAAATACTATGTGAGGGATCATCCCATTCTTCCACTGGGCATCAAATAAACGTTCGAGTTCCTTCATTGACCGGTCCGTATCAAAATATGAATTTCCAATTGCAATAAAGCATGAATCCCAACTCCATTGATGAGGATACAATGTTCCTGAGGGTATTGTAAAATTACCAGTCCAATTGTCATCAAGTACTTTTTTTGCAGATTCTAAGAGCTGTGACTCATCCAACGGATATCATACATTAATGCTGCTTATATTGCTTATATTGCTTTATCTTTAAATAATAAGACTCCACATTCAAAATATTTCATAATATTTCTATAAAAGTCATTAAATTAGATAGTATAGAGAAATTCATCAAATTACCGTCGATCGATGACAGAAATTTGTAAAATGTAAGCTATATTGGACTAGTTACAGCTCCCTCAGTTGCAGAACTTACCAGCGAAGCATATTTGGCAAGTACTCCTTTTGTATAATGTGGTTTTATTGGTTTCCACTTTTTCTTTCTTTTGTCTAGCTCAGTCTTTGATACTAGGAGATCTATCTTTCCCTTTGCAACGTCTATATCTATTTGATCATTATCTTTAACTAAAGCGATAGCACCACCAACCATTGCCTCTGGTGCAACATGGCCTACCATTAATCCTCTGGTAATACCAGAAAATCTTCCATCGGTAATTAATGCTACTTGATCGCCTATTCCTTGACCTACTAGAGATGCTGTGACGGAAAGCATCTCTCTCATACCAGGTCCTCCTTTTGGACCTTCATATCGGATCACTACAATATGTCCTTTGTCTATCTTTCCCTTAGATACCGCATCAAAAGCCGCTTCCTCAGATTCAAAAGTTCTTGCCTTACCCCGAAAATTTGTTGTTGACTTTATACTGGCAATTTTTATAACGGCTCCATCAGGAGCCAAAGAACCCTTTAGAATTTTAAGTGTTCCTTCCTTGTTGAAAGGATCGTCTACAGGTCTTATAATTTTAGATTTTATATCATTTGTTGGCATTATATCTGGTTTTACTGATTCAAGATTCTTCTTCATCGAGTTTCCTGTAACTGTGATAACATCACCATCGATCAAGCTCTTTTCTAGCAGACTGTTTAGAATCACAGGGACTCCGCCTATCTTGTCCAGATCAAACATTGTATATAGACCAGCCGGCAATAAATTAGCAATGTGTGGTGTTCGCTTTCGTATTCTTTCAAAGTCCCCTAAATCTAGTTTAACACCAATTTCTCTAGCAATTGCCAGAAGATGAAGAACTGAATTTGTAGAGCCGCCTATCGCATTGACAAGGGCGATTGCATTTTCAAATGCTTCAAATTTAAGAATATCTTTTGGACCTATATTGTTTTGAACCAAGTTCATTATTGCCTTTCCGGAATCAAAACATACCTGTTTCTTTCTTTCACTCTCCGCAGGTGGAGAGGCGCTTGCAGGTAATGACATTCCAATAGCTTCACCTACTGCTCCCATAGTGTTAGCGGTATACATGCCAGCACAAGAGCCAACAGATGGACATGCAACATTTTCCAAACTGACTAGTTCTTCTAAACTTAACTTTCCCGTCTGATACGTTCCTACTCCTTCAAAAACATCCTCAATTGTCACTTGCTTACCATCCCAATTTCCGGGCATATTGGCTCCACCGTATACATATATAGATGGTAGATTAAGGCGTGCCATTGCCATCAATGTCCCTGGATTACTTTTATCACATCCACCAATACCCACTATTCCATCGTATTGATGAGCTCTCATCATTAGTTCAATTGAATCGGCAATTACTTCCCGACTTACTAGAGATGCCTTCATTCCCTCATGGCCCATTGAAATAACGTCAGATACAGAAATGGTCGTAAACTCTCTTGGTGTACATCCCGCATTACGTACACCTTCTTTAGCAAAATGTGCTAGCTTTCCAAGATGAATATTACAAGGTGTGGCCTCATTGCAAGTGGAGGATACTCCAATCAATGGTTTGTCTAGATCTGCATCATGCAATCCCATTGCCTTGTACATAGCCCTGTGGGGTGCTCTGAACGGGCCTTCGATAGTTTTTCTGCTTTGAAGAGTCATATGTATATAAGTCTTAATTCCGCAGTAGCTAATATTGATTATGGCTGATTATTGTTTAGTAGCACGTTTTAAATGGAGACGTTACTATTTTACATCAAATTATAATAACCAATATCTTAAAAAATATGAGGATAACGAATAAAATTATATACGATTTTCTTCAGATCTTTGAAGGTCATCTTTACTGTTACTCTCCTTAGGACTCTTGGGATGACAAACCGATCATTTGACAGTCATTGTCATCGGGGCGGTAACAGGTTTCATATTGTCAAAGGCACTCACTCCACTAATGCCGAAACTCGGCGCACATCCGATAAATAAGAATAAGTGTTTTGATCTAACATATCTATAACTAAACATTTATCTTTAAGCGGATATCTAGTAGTGTGAAGAATGTTCAAGGTCACTTTTCCTTCAGGTCGTACCGTCACACCTGCGCTAATTGTTGTAGATATGCAGAACGGTTTTGTGGCTAAGGGAGGATCCTATGATAAAATAGGGATGAATACCGCCCTTTACAGGGAGATTATTCCAAAGCTTAAAGATTTAATTGAATTCTGCAGGACTATGGGTATTCCTGTATTTTACACCGAGGCAGTGAAGGAGAGTAGTGGTATTGATATACTTACAAACATCCACAATATCCTACCGAAATCAAGACAGGAGAGATTGAAAGTACCCATTTGTATTAGAGGTACTTGGGATGGAGTAACAATCGATGAACTAAAACCTAAAGAGAGAGATCCAGTAGTTATCAAACGGAGAGATTCTGCTTTCCAAGATACAGAATTCCGGATTTGGCTTCAGAGCCAAGGCATTAATTTGTTAGTATTTACTGGAATTGATACTTCAATTTGTGTAGAGACTTCATTAAGGGAGGGATTTAACATAGGCTACGATGTCGCGATAATATCTGATGCTACAGCATCCGGTGACAAGAGACACTACGAAACAACTCTAGAAAGGGTGAGAGATTACTATGGATTAGTAATGGATACTGAACGGTTTAAAAAAGCGATCGGGAAACTAGATAAGATACGAAAAGGTGAAATAGATGTGCGAACTATGCCAGAAGAACAAGTCGAAGCCTTTTTGGAGGAAATGAATTTATTAGACCCTAGGAAATTTGCTTCTGAGGAAAGTGTGCTTTAGAAAAGGTTAGTGTTATCAACACCATTACGTGGCCCAAATTAATAACAACAAAGTCAGTCATCGTCTAAATATGATCTCATAACATAGCATAGCAAATCTTAAACATATTGTGACGGTACGGTAATTAGCTTACATACAATATCTTTTAAGTAGTGAGTCGGTCAAAATAAGTCATCGTGCAAAATGCTGGCGGAGTAACTTTCATCATGAAAGAGATGGTAAAGCACCTTGTTAACTTGCTATTTGTCAATGCTTTATTCATATTCCTTGTTCGCAAAGGAACAAAATCAAGCACAGAGTACAATATCAAGTTAATTAGACAGCCGACTAACTACTTTAAAAATAGCGCCGCCGCCATCGGCTTATCGTTTGCGGTTATTGCAATTTTAATTGTAGTTGTATTTTCTCAAAACGTAATGATAATAATTGCTGCTGTATTCATTTCTATTGGGGCGGGGCGACAGATGTTTGCCTCGGCAATGGATCTCGTAACAACGAACCTGAACGCCTTCTTGTCGTCTTGGGCATCAACTCTTCTATTGCTTGCAAAGAATAGGATGATGGTGACGCCGACAGATTGGCGTTCCATAGAAAGTCAATTCGAGCAGATACTCATTAGCAGGCGGCTTGAGTATAATTTGCCTGTTAAACTTGATGGGGTAAAACCAGAATCTCAGCAAATATTATTAGAGTATTTGGATGAGCATAAATGGGAGTTAGAGTATCAACAGGCTATCACATATGACGATTCTAGCTGCCTTGCATTTTTCCATTACGCAACTAAACAGATGAGAGAGAAGTTGCAGATATATGATGAACTAGAAGAACTACAGGAAAGAAGTGGAGGCGTTAGCGCAGTAATCCTGATAGCGTTGGGAACGTTGATTTGGTTAATTTCATAGTTTTGTTGAAAACCTTATTATTCTAACGATTATTTATTCAATATTATATCCTTTCAAACTTAGTCTTAACGCATCTAGTAAATCATTATATGAAGTTTGTTCCTTATCTAAAGATAGTTCATTGGCATATGCTGTGCGCAATGATGTTAATAGTTTATCGTATTTCGTGTCTATCGCCAAGTAACCTTTTGATACTACAACATGAAGATTTGATAACATATTTTTATGTTCAGTATTAAAGTTGACGGGAATGATTTTGATAAGTTCTAGGGTAACAGCGTTACTCTCCAATGATAACATGATAACGACTCCTGTCATCTGATTTTAAGAAGGTTAACCATACTTCTGTTACTCCCATTAATCCAATAGGCAGTATAATTGTCAGTATGGAACCAATTAATTTAAAGTTTTTGAGATTTATTGTAAATATATTGCAAATTTTGGGCGAAAAGTTTAAATCGTTTCAAATAGGGGCTTAATATATGGAAGGTGCTTTGAAAAGAACAGCAGTATTAATTACGGTATCTGTGTTATCACTGGCGGCTATTTTTTTGTTCGTGGGTAGCAATGACATTAATAGACACGCTATTGCTCAACCAACAACCCAAACTCCTTTTCCTAACGATACAGAAACTATAGGGGAACTTGACAAACTTGTAGGTAACAATACGGCTGTAATATTTAATGATACTAACATTGGTGCAAATAATACAGCGAGCACTAGTATAGGCGAAAACCTTCTAGAAAATTGTATGAAATTACCAAATACTAATCATTACTATTGTCCTTAACACTGACATAATCTCTTATTTTTATTTTATATTATAACCTTTTAGACTTAATCTTAGTGCATCCAATAAATAATTATAACTGGTTTGGTTTTTATCCAAACTGTATTCCCTAGCGTATGCCGTTCTTAATGATGTTATCAGTTTTTCATATTTGGATGGAATTGCTAAATATCCCTTGTTCACCAATACGTGTAAGTGGGATAACATGGCCTTATGTTCAGTTGTAAAATTAACTGGAATGATTTTCATTAATTGTGGGCTTACGTCTTTTGTGTCCCAATCTAGACTTTCAGAAAAGGCAACCTTCATTAAATTAACTGCTCCGCGATTAGCCCCATCTACGAAAAACAAAGTATTCAAGTGTTTCCGATAAAGTGAGTGACAAATATCTACAATTGTTTGAGGATTTGCTTTGCCGTACTCTTCGGCAAATCGAACAATAATCTTGTTTTCACCTTCTAGAGTCTTCAAGCGTTCTGTCATTACTATTTATTTGTATAGGAGATCAATTATTTCCTTCAGAGTTGCATTAGTTTTAAATCCCTTGTCATTCATAATTGTTTTGGATGCGTTGAATCCATTCTCCGTAAGAGTGCTAATTACTTTATCTAGCGCAATCGAGCTCTTTTTTGCCTTAGATGCGATGTTAT
>Ga0209896_1000024_pt1 | contig 11919 bp, 6 predicted proteins | sample GWRWS2_20_30_FD_187214 | JGI IMG/M metagenome (GOLD analysis project Ga0209896, IMG submission 187214) | Riverbed sediment microbial communities from areas with vegetation nearby in Columbia River, Washington, USA - GW-RW S2_20_30 (SPAdes)... | ecosystem: Environmental > Aquatic > Freshwater >... | reverse complement strand
GAATCAGGCATTGATAATGATAGGTTCCAGGTTTCATAAATGTGACTATAAATGTATTCACCTTCGGAAAGCCATTCGGAATCGTACCGCCAGCCCAAATTAGTCCTGAATTAAGATAGGTCGTATTATCAGTAAGGTTATAAACTGCTCCATTAAAAAGCTCATGTCCGTTGGGGTTAAGGTATGAGACAACGAGATCTGATGAGTTTATTACTGATGGAAAAAATAACGATTTAGCGTCGAAGCTCATGTTACTTTTCTCATAATCAATTTCGCTATTATTGTTCAATTTAATCAAGTTACTAATCAGAGACTGTGAATTACTTGACCGGAATGTATTGGTAATGTTTGCTATTTTTGACTTGAGCGCTGGAGAACTCTGATTGCCAATGAATGTGACAGTATGAGGGTGGGGTGGGCCAGCCGTTGGGTTAGACCATTTTATGGTCTCAGTGACATAAATCTCCTTGTTGACAGGGTCGAATTCATTTATAGGGTAACTGCTGTTTCCTCCCCCAGTAAAAACATCTGAAAATACCGCAATTGATCCAAAATGTGAAGCTACTGCCGGCATTATGATATTAAAAAGCCCTATACTCAAACCTAAAAGAAACAACAGGATCACAATCATTACAATTGTCGTTTTTAATTGAACCATCCTTAATGCTAGTCGTATGGTTGATGTATCATATTTAATTCTTCAATGCGGTTGCTATTTATTAAATGTGTTAAAATGTTAGGTTGATATTGCCAAATTCAAATTGTTGTTGCCAAGTCGGAATCGTATTCAATATTGTAGTATTTTCACTCAGAAACTACTTTATTGGAGGTCAAAAATTGGAAATCTTTCCACGAAAATTTTTGTTAAATTCTAAATTTAACACAGATGCTACTCGTTAACTCAATAGAAAGATTCATGCAAAATTGGTTAATTCTTATTGTAGTTTAGTTACAAGTGGCTCATTCATATTCTTTTTATTTTCTGTTCTCTTATCTAGTAGCAACTCAGGTTTATACCTTCCCAGTAATATGGAATTTCCTACTACCGTTACAGAGCTCATAGCCATAGCAACTGCTGCTAGCATCGGGAGCCATCCAAATATTTCTACACCTAGGAAGGGGACTAATGCGCCGCCAGCCACCGGAATTAAACCAGTGTTATAAGCAAAAGCCCAGAAGAGATTTTGCTTTATCTTGGAAACGGTCTTTTTTCCTAATTCAAGAGCAGTCACAACATCTCTAATGTCATTTTTAATGAGTATGATGCCTCCTGTTTCTTTTGCGATGTCGGTTCCGGAGCCAATAGCAATACCTAAATCGGATCTGGCTAATGCTGGTGCGTCGTTAATGCCATCTCCTACCATAGCCACTAATTTTCCCTCGGTCCTTAGATTAGAAATCACTTGTTCTTTTTGTTGAGGAAGGACTTGAGGTATAACTCTATCTATTCCTAGTCTTGATCCTATGAACTCAGCAGTTCTTTCGTTATCACCAGTAAGCATCATAACCTCCTTACCTTTTGACTTCAGAGCGTCAATAGCTTCTTTTGCATTTTGTTTTATTGTATCAGCAATGGCTATAATTCCAGTTAACTTGGAATCTATTGCTACTAATACAGCCGTTTTACCCATATTCTCAAACTGCTTGAGTCTTGCCTCAACATTTTCCAGACCTAAAACGCCACTTTCGCTCATCAATTTTCTTGTTCCTACCAAGATGACATGTCCTTCGTATTTTGCCGTGAGACCCTGACCCGATATAGCTTCAAATGAATCTGGATTAGGAACTGCGATTTCTTCCTTAGCCTTTTTCACAATTGCTTGTCCCATAGGATGCTCCGAGCCTGATTCACCTATTGCTGCAAGTCTTAAGAGTTCCTTTTCTGCTATACCGGAAATCTGATAAATATCAGTAACAGAAGGCTTGCCTTCTGTCAGTGTTCCTGTTTTATCAAAAACAACTGTATCTACTTTGCTAGCTATTTCCAAATACTCTCCACCTTTAAATAATATACCATGTTCAGCAGCTTTTCCAGAACCCATCATCAGGGCTGCAGGGGTAGCTATACCTAATGCACATGGACATGCAATAATTATAACAGAAACGAAAGCAAGCAGACTATAGGTCAATCCTATGTTACCTATCATATACCACGCTAAGCCCACAGCTATAGCAGTAATTACTATGGCAGGAACAAAGTACTTTGCAACTTGATCGACCATTCTCTGTATTTGAGCTTTACCTGTTCGAGCTTCTTCTACCAGTTTTATTATCTGTGAGAGAACGGTATCCTGTCCTATCTTTGTAGCTTTTAATTTCATAAGCCCTGTCTTATTTATGGTAGCTCCAATGACTTCATCACCGGTTGATTTGTCCACAGGAATGCTCTCACCAGTTATAGCAGATTCATCAATTGTGGAGGCGCCTTCAATAATCATTCCATCTGTCGGAATTATTTCGCCAGGTCTGACAATCAATATATCTCCTTCTCTTATTTCCTCAATCGGAATTTCTACTTCCTGTTCCAAGGTTTGTGCTGTTGAGTTATTTCTTGACCGCAAAACCTTTGCCATACGAGGCGACATATCTAATAGTTTTCTAACTGCATTTGAAGCCTTCTCCTTGGTTCTCGTTTCGAGTAATTTGCCTATAAGTATCAGTGTGATAATTACAGCAGATGTTTCGAAATAAACTGAATTATATGGAAAGAAGCTTGGAAAGATTGTTACTGTTACACTATACAAATACGCTGCTGTTGTTCCTATCGCAATAAGCGTATCCATATTCGATGCTTTTACTCTTATGCCATCCCAAAACCCTTTATAGAATCTCCAGCCAACCCAGAACTGTAACGGTGTAGCTAATACGAACATAATGTAGTTTGCAATATACATCAACTCCATCGGCACCAAATTTCCAAACTGTGCAGGTAACATGTGTGGTAAACTAAAGAATATGATCGGAACTGTTAACACGATACTTACTGCAACGTGAATCTTTAATTTCTTCAACTCTTTTTCAGGTTCTCTGAATTCCTTTAGGCACTGAGAACTGCAAAAGAAATATTCATTCCCATGTTTGGCATATTTAATTGAATCAGGTTTATCTTCTACAAACATGCCACATACTGGGTCTTTTGCCATAGTCATATTCCGGTCAACACCAAATATAATAGTAGGCATTTACAGTCGCAAATTTAATGCAATGAAATATTTTCATATCCCATCATCAATTTAGATTTCAATTTCAATATCTTTAACCAACTAATTTCCTTTCAAGGTGTTTAATATGCGATTCTTTTAAATTTATGATTCAAGTTTTGAACCCGAATACTTAACGGGCCCGTCGGTACCCGCGACGCTATCGGTTCTAAAAATGGATTCTCGGAATAACAATAAGATACTAAGCTTTAAGCTTTTCTTTTTTAGGAATGTGAACCAGAACTACTTGTTAATAGAGTTCGTTGTAGTGAATTCACTAGCTTGAGAGCAATTTTTGATATTTGCGATTTGAACTTTGTTAGTAAACAGAATCATCAATTAGCGAGTTGAGACAACATAAAGAACCCTATTTGTGCTTTAACTTCTGAATAGTTACTTATTCAGCGGTAGCACACCTGTGAATGTTGTCATACTAAGTTTATAATCGTCTTTACTCTATGAGATAATATGCGATTTGGCTTGCAAAAACCCAATTTTAATTTCGATTACAGAGGCGATGATACTTCTCAAATCATAGATTCCCTAAAGAAATTAGCCATGACGGCAGAAAACAATGGTTTTGATTCTTTTTGGGTAATGGATCATTTCCATCAGATTCCAATGATAGGAAAAGTGGAAGAACCTATGCTTGAAAGCTGGACAACTTTATCCGTGGTAGCAGGATTTACTACCAAGATCAAACTTGGAACTCTAGTCACAGGCGTCACGTACAGGTATCCTGCTGTTCTAGCCAAGGTAGCTGCCACCTTGGATGTGTTAAGCAAGAGAAGATTATTCATGGGAATAGGTGCTGCTTGGAATGAGGATGAATCCCATGCATATGGAATTCATTTTCCTCCCGCAAGTGAAAGATTGTCAAAGCTAGAAGAGGCAATACAAATTATACGCAAAATGTGGACTGAAGAGCCGTCTGCTTCATTTAATGGAAAATACTATCAAATTCGTAATGCATACTGCAATCCTAAGCCAATACAGAAACCTTCGCCACCTATTCTAGTTGGCGGAGGCGGTGAGAGAAAAACTCTCAAGATCGTAGCAAAATATGCTGATGCTTGCAACCTATTTGGATCTGTTGAAACAGTAAAAAGAAAATTGAATATTTTAAAAGAGCATTGTAAAAGTGTAGGAAGGGATTACGATTCAATTCTTAGAACAAAGTTGGGCATTATTGTGGTTGATGACGACACAGGCAAATAGCCGAAAAAAATAAAACAGATCTTTAAAGGAATGCCTGAAGAACAAATTAGAGAGTTTGCGATATATGGAACTCCCGAAGATCTATTAAGACAAATAGAATTACTTGAACAAGTTGATATTCAATATCTTATAGTGGATCTAGATCCAACTCGAGAACTTGAAGCTTTAGATGTATTCGCAAATAAGATTATAAAGAAATTTTAAATAAAATGGAAAGTGTATATGTTGAGAGAACAGAAGGATAATTCACATCTATTAAGAAAATAATAGAAGCCGCTATTGATACATGGTAACCCTTAAAGATGTAGATGTAATTTAGTATCGATAATAGTAGGTCATCTCTAGATTGATTGGTCTGGAACCGTCGGGATACGACTGAATATTCAGTCGGAACTTAATTAGGAATTTTAAAACTAGAATTTTATTAGTTATAAATAAGAGGAAACATTGATTGAACCCGTCGGTACCCGTGACGCTATCGGTTCTAATTTGGGATTCTTGATATGGGTATGTAAAACTAAGCTTTAAAGTTTTTGCTAATCATTGAATTTTACTTCTGTTAATTTCAGATTACTAATGCAGAGCATCATGAAAAATAATTCCTAGTGTGTGTCGTTCTCCCTCGTGAACCTCGCTTATACCATGCCTCATTTGCACTTGATAATAACCTTTATTGCCTTTCATGGGTCTGAAATTTGTAGTAAGAATGAGCATATCTCCCATACGTGGTCTAAGTACTATGGCTTTTGATTGTGCTCTCGGGTTTTGCTGCGTCAATACAAATTCTCCTCCAAAATAGTCTTCATCCGGTTCGTTAAGGAAAAGTACGAGCTGCATGGGAAAAAAAATATTCCCATATAAATCCTGATGTAGTGTATTAAATCCTCCCTTGCCATATTTTAGAATAAGAACTGTGCATTCGGTTTGATTGTTATCGTGGCATAACTTTTGAAGTCTTTCAAACTCATGAGGAAATTGTCTTTTTAGGTTTAGCAGGCGCATCCAATTGTTTGCGACAGGAGCAAGTATAGGATATACACCTTTCCTTATATTATGAACAAAATTGGGCAAAGGATACTTAAAATATTTGTATTCTCCTAAACCGAAACGATATTTTTCCATAGTAATAATCTTACGATAAAGACCTTCATTATCATATTTGTCGATAAGTTCTTTACAGTATTTTGCAGGCAAGAATTGTGATAACAAAAAATATCCTTTCTCATCCATCTCTTCGGCTACCTTTTGGACATTGATTTCAGAGATCTTTTGCTGAATATCATTCATTATTTTCAGATATAATTTTTCGTTAATATTAAATTTAATATACTTAACTCGAGGGAAACTTATTGAATATTTAAAGACTGTATATGGATCGGCTCCAGTTCTTGGTGCTCTAATATGTCTTAACCCCAACCGTAACACGGGCGACATGACTGAATATTTTAGCGCAACATAATTAGAATTTCTCTAACTAAAAATTTATTGGTTACAAATAAGAGTAAACGTTATTTTATCAGCCATGGAGTTAATTATTCGATAATCAGCTACCTCTCCTTGTACATACAGATAAAGAGCCTATCACACAATCATAATTCTTCAGTTGGAGCAGGGATTGCATCTACTTCATCCTGGCTGAACATTTTCTTTAGTTTGGTCTTGCGCTCTTGTAGAAGTCTGTATGACCTTTCTAGATCTGGATCTTCCTCCTTTTTCAATTCATCATAATTTATTATTCTTTTTTTGTTTTCTAAATCCCATTTTCTCTTAAACTCGTCATAACTATCAGTCAAAGGTAGGTCTCTCTTGATCCATTGCAGCACCTTCAACAATGGTACGCTTATTGAGTTTTCATGTAAATCTGGATAGACAAGTTCTTCCCCTCTCCTTCTAACCGTCACATTAAAAAAATTCCGGTTATAATTTTTAGTTGCATTTTCATATTCTTTTATAGGCTCCATAAATGCCTCAGAAATGAATAGATCTTCAACTAACTTTCTTATTACATCACGATTCTTCTGTGGGATGCTTTTCAGCAAGTCTTCTATTGAATCATGTGTAACTAGATTCTCGTTCATATAATTTCTTATGATATTTGAACTAATTAATCATTGTAAATAGGTGACCAAAGCTAATCATTTTACAAAGGTCGTTGCACTTCAGAGCTGAGCCAACATTGCATTTTCTATATTATGTTATATAAAGCGGGCCCTAATAAGGCGATAACTTTGGTTCGGGCCCGTCGGTACCCACACGCTATCGGTTCAAAATTAGGATTCTGATCATTTGACAGTATTTGTGATAATGACCTAAAACATAACTGTCGCATCACATGGACGTCAAGTTGTCAGGCTTTCCTTGTCTCATAGTGAAGTAATACTTCCCCACTGTCAAACGCCATTGATTTAACCAAATTGAATTCTTGAATCTCATTCAAGTCTTTAAATATAGTCATGCCGTTTCCAATTGCAACAGGATTAATGAATAAAAGAAATTCATCAATTAGTCCCAATTTAATTAAGGATGAATCAAATGAAGCACCACCATAAACGACCATGTCTTTGCCTTCCCGGCGCTTTAACCTCATGATTTCGTCTGTAATATCACCGGTCGCTATGTCAGTGTTTATCCACTTTGTTTTCTTCAATGTTTTGGTGAAAACAACTTTTGGGATTTCTATCATTTTTTTGCCAAGCGCATACCAAGGGTCATTAGGTTTGTTTATCACGTCCGACCAGTAAGAAATAAAGCCATCAGCCATTTTTCGTCCCAAGAGAATGGTACCAAAGGATTCCGTTAGTTCGTTTACGTATTTGTTGATTTTGTCATCCTGCAACCCAACCATCCAGTCCATTTCACCATTAGGGCCTGCAATGCAGCCGTCTATGGACATTTGCACCTGTAGTTTTAATTTTCTTAACCCACTTTTGTTACTTACCATCTTTTAGAGTAACGGAGGTCCGCTTATTAACCAACCCTCAATCCAGTAAGTTGAAAAGTCTCTACAGTATTGTTTGCCAACGTGACTGCGAGAAAGCACACCCCCCGTTAACCAAGTATTCACCAGAAGAACGGAAGCGACCGATGTACTATAGGTCTGGAAACAGCACCATTATGCCCGTCGGTACCCGTGACGCTATCGGTTCTAAAATAGGATTCTAAAATAGGAACGAACTACTAAGCTTATAGTTTTTATTTTTGTCCATTATTTTCTATTTGATATTCATTTTTTATTGTCCTGAATTTTGTTTGTGTGTACGTGCTTTCAGCTTCGAAGCAAATCTTCTGAATAGTATTACAACTAAGACAATTGCACCTCCGCTTGCTACTAATACAACGAAAAGCTGGCTCGAGACAAAATCATGAGTCTTTTCTGGGAAAGCCTCGTTCAATGGGGATAAAACTATTAATTGGGAAATCACACCTGCTAGCGTTATAACTGTGAACATTAGAATTAGCTTATTTAAATAGCTCTGTTCTTCTAGGGATAACTGTTGTTGCCTTATATTTTGGTTCTGTTTTTGAACGATTAACGAATTCTCCTTTGCTATTAATGCCTGTTCCTCCGATGATAGTTCTCTATCCAGCAAATCTAGTTTGTTTCTTATACCTCTTTCTATATGTTCCAATCCCCATTGGTCATCAAGTCTTTGTATTAGAGGACGTTCGCCAGATATAAGCACAACATTGGAACTATATCGAAACTGTTCAAGGTATCTAATTGTAGAAGACCTGACATTATCTAGTCTTTGAATCATAGCTCTAATGCCGTTCAACTCCTCTGCATTTAGTTCATCAATATTTTCAAACCCTTCGATATTAAATCTAAGATTAGGTTCATGAGATCTAGGATCCAGTTCATACATCTCTTTAATCAAGAAAGTATCAAGTTGATAGAGACCAAAGGTGAAGTACTGATAAACTTCTAACAGCTCCACTAATCTCACGATTTCAGATCGTTCAATATTACCTTTAGTTACTATAAGAGATCTTCCCCATCCATAAAAGACGTAGCGATCTACTAAAGGTGACATGTCCTCCGGAATCTGTTCGAGTAATCCAGAGAAATCTTTAAGAGCATCATCCTTTAATTGCCCTAGAGCTTCTGTTGGCTTTTCTGCAAAGAGTTGCTCGTTTTCAAAACAAAAGACTGTATGAAGCCAGCCCAAATGACCGGCCTTGCAAGAATCAATGGCAATGCCGGGAATTAATCTTAATTTTTTAGAAGAAATAATTTCCGAAAACATATTACTAAAGCTCAAGAGCTGGGCGCCGAACTTATCTAATACAAAGTTTTTTGCGAAATCCTCCAACTCTCTGAGTAAGGGAATTTCCACTCCCTTTTGAAAAGTTATCATGACTTCAGTAGAGAACATTGCAGTACCAGATTCATAAAAATAGATAGAATTATTTTGAAATCTTAATTGGGCAGATTTATAATTCTTTACGTACTCGTCTGTCAAACTAAGTTTAAGACCATTATTTATCCGTTCGTTATTTCCAAACAATGAAGATTTTGGCTTCCTAGTTCTATCTGCTACTGATTGTTTATGATACTCTCTGACTTTTGCTTTTTTTTCTTTAAGGAATTGATTGAGAAATTCATCATCGATAGACCCAAGTTGGCCAGCATCAACATACGTCCTAGTAGCGAAGGGGCCATGAATGAATAAGCGTGCCTCGTTAACCAACAAGATGATTATATATTAAATTTAGTGATAAAAAAGTATTTTTGCATAGCTCTAATAGGCCCCCTTTGACATCCCACAATTACGCCACACTGTAACCTAAGGAATGAACCAACTCGACACTATCCGGACTCTTCACATTTGTTCATGGTATTGGTAACGGAAAAACCTGCCTTAAATTGTTAGAGCACATATTCGGAAGTCCAATACTTGTTGCGTAGTATAGATGGAACAGTTCCTTCACTTCTACTCTCTCCTTGTTCATTTGCAGGAATTTTATCACAGAACCTTCAACACATGAAGGTTCGTACTCAGCTTTTTTGACAAGTGCTACGTATTTTTCTTGGATTGTTCGACTAAGGTTAATAAAATGAACTTGTTTAACCGGGGTACATACTTTTCCTTCGTCAAAGGAGAATAAATTCCAAATATGAATAGTGAATATGGATCCCACTCAGATTCAGTTAGTTGTTTCTTCATTTTCTACTTCTTACTATCATAGAATCCCTTTAGAGAACTAATTTTATTGTGGGCCCGTCGGGTTTCGAACTCTGCATGTACTAGGGTTCTACTAACTGTTATTAAGCTTTTTAGAAAGTGAAATTCAAAATTTTCTTAATTGGTTATATTTTTGAAAGACAAAACAAAGGGACTAGATTAATCCGGGCCCGAGGGGATTCGAACCCGAGACAGCCGGATTTCTTCCGATATGATAAAGTCCGGTACTCTATCTGGCTGAGCTACGGGCCCATACTCCTGAATATCGCATATCGTAGTATATTTGATGTTCAGCCAATTTCAGGATTTGTGATATGTACAGCAATTAGTTAACTCAAGTTCCATTACCATCAACCATAAAATTATATTCTCGTTATGAAAATTTTTATTTCTATTGCAGATGTCGTCTAGACAGTTCTCTCTTGCACCTGATATATTTCCACCAAGTGGTGATCAACCGACAGCTATAGATCTCCTTGCAAACGGGATAAAACAAGGTAAAAAGTTACAAACTTTACTGGGTGTGACAGGTAGTGGGAAGACCTTTACAGTGGCAAATGTAATTTCAAGGACCAACAAAAATACACTTGTGATTTCCCATAACAAGACACTGGCAGCTCAGCTTTATTCAGAGTTTAGACAGTTCTTTCCACAGAACAACGTTGGCTACTTTGTAAGCTTTTATGATTATTATCAGCCTGAAAGCTATCTTCCCCAAACTGACACTTATATAGAAAAGGATACAGAAGTCAACGAAAAAATTGAAAAGATGCGCCTTGAGGCTACTGCGATGCTCATGTCAGGTGAGCCTACAATAATAGTCTCAACAGTTTCATGTATCTACTCGCTAGGATCTCCACAAGAATGGGACCAGAGTGCTATTACTCTGTCGATGGGAATGGAAATTGAGAGGAAAAGCCTAATTCACAAACTTATCGAGGCCCGATATGAACGAAACGATATAACTTTATCACCAGGGAAATTTAGAGTCAAAGGCGATATTATTGACATAATACCTGGATATTCTGAAGACATTATAAGGATATCTCTATTTGGTAACCAGGTTGAAGAGATAGGTGTTCATAATAGTGTTACCATGAAGAGAAAACGTAGTGCTGATACTGTCAAGATATTTCCCGCAAAACACTACATAATAGATGAGGATACAAAGACTGATGCATTATCATCCATACGCCTTGAACTTGAAAGGTGGCTTCCAAAACTTCCAGGGGAGCTTGAAAGACAGAGACTAACGTCTAGGACCAAATATGACCTTGAAATGATTGAAGAGTTAGGATACTGCTCTGGAATTGAAAATTACTCAAGACATCTTGACGGAAGAAGCCCTGGACAACCACCATTCTGTCTTCTTGATTTTTTTGGAAATGATTTTTTGCTTGTAATAGATGAATCGCATGTAACGCTGCCACAGCTTAGAGGAATGTTCCTTGGTGATTGTACCAGGAAAAAAAGCCTTGTAGACTATGGATTTAGACTCCCAAGTGCATTTGATAACCGTCCACTAAAATTTGAAGAGTTTGAGAAATATCTAAAATCAACAATGTTTGTCTCTGCAACGCCATCAGATTATGAAAGAAAAAACAGTTCTGCAATTGTAGAACAGTTAGTAAGGCCAACGGGCCTTGTTGATCCAAAGGTTGAGGTAAGGCCAACAAAAGATCAGATAAAAGATATGATAAATGAGATAAATATGCGTGCGTCCAACAATCAAAGGGTACTTGTCACAACCCTTACCAAGAGAATGGCTGAAGACCTTGCAGAATACCTTGCTAAAAAGGAGGTAAGGGTGAGATATATGCACTCTGAAATTGAAGGACTAGAAAGGACTGAACTGATACGTCAGTTAAGAATTGGAGAGTTTGATGTACTGGTTGGTATTAATCTATTAAGAGAAGGTCTAGATATACCAGAAGTTGGTCTTGTAGTAATACTTGATGCAGATAAAGAAGGATTTTTACGTAACACAACAAGTTTAGTGCAAACATTTGGGAGGGCATCAAGAAATATTGATGGGTCCGTAATAATGTATGCAGACAACTTTACACAGTCTATGAAAGAAGCGATATCCGAAACTGAGAGAAGAAGGAAAAAGCAGATCACTTACAATCAAAAATATGGAATTACGCCAAGGACTATAGTAAAGGCAGTTGCAGAGAGGGAAGATCAAGCAGGAATCGACGTCGAAATCAAGTCAATGTCAGCAAAGGATCTTTCAAAGCTTGCAATTGAAATTGAGACAAGCATGAAAAGTCATGCTGAAGACCTGAACTTTGAAAAGGCGATAGAATTAAGAG
>Ga0209896_1000023_pt1 | contig 11980 bp, 9 predicted proteins | sample GWRWS2_20_30_FD_187214 | JGI IMG/M metagenome (GOLD analysis project Ga0209896, IMG submission 187214) | Riverbed sediment microbial communities from areas with vegetation nearby in Columbia River, Washington, USA - GW-RW S2_20_30 (SPAdes)... | ecosystem: Environmental > Aquatic > Freshwater >... | reverse complement strand
GTGGATGTATGTAATTGATCTTATTGAAGGTAAGGTGAGCGAAGAAGACAAGAAATTGATGAGAGAGTCCCTCCTTAGAATTACAAGAGGAGAAACTAGACTCTACGGTACAGGCAAGTTGTCAGATAAAGAAGGAAAAAGAGATAGTCAGGACAAATAATCTGTGACGGCTTACTTAAATTAGAACCAGATTATTTATTCGTGATTAAGGTTCATAAATGGATACTAAATTGAATTGTATCCAGCAAAAGATGTTTAAAGTGTATTATTTTCAATATACCTGTGGGAAGTTATTACGCCATAGTAACTTGCAGGAACTCTGAAAGTGAGATAGAATCTGCTGTCAACTCATTGCTAAGGCAGACAATAAAACCGAGATACATAATAGTTGTTGATGATGGGTCAACTGATAACACTCATAATATCCTGGAAAGACTAAAATTAAAAAATGATAACATCTATGTAATTACAAATCCTGATTTAGGATATAATATTGGAAGGGTAGTGAAAAATTGGAATAATGCAATAAATCTTGCTAGGGATCTAAATTTGGAGGTTACAGATTATCACATGATAAGTACCGATGATACCCATTTTGAAGAGTTCTACGCCGAGAAGCTAATGCACGATATGGACAGTGATAATAGAATAGCCGTTTCTTCAGGAAACTATGACAATAATAGTTATACTACTCCACATGGAGCAGGCAGGTTTGTCAGAAATTCTTTCTTTAATAATGTTCTCGGGTGCTACCCAGAGAAAATGGGATATGAATCTCTCATCTTACAAATGTCATTATATCATGGTTTTAAGAATGTAGTCAATAATGATGCCAGATTTTCACATACAAGACAACTAGGAGCTAATCACCATTTTTACGAATTTGGTGCGAGCATGAGAACGCTTGGATATCATCCACTTTTTGTAATTGGCAGATTCATGCAATGTTTTTTGACAGGAAGGCCCATAGGAAGAATTGGGGCAATTCGCATGTTGTATTATTATCTGTCGTATAGGCCCAAGCAGCAGGGATATGATAGCATGTATGATTTAGAAATTAGAAAAGCGATAAGAATAAGACAGAAGACAAGGATAAAGCAAATATTCGGACTAAGAACTACTAATGCATAGGAACTAGCAATCCCACTAGATTCTCTAATATTGCTGTTAATCAAAAATAACCTGTCGCCTAAGATTCTTAGTTATGAATCGAAAAAGTGGATATTTATATTTTAATTGTGCTAATTTCATTGAATAAATGAAAGTAGTCTCCATAGTAGGTGCTCGGCCTAATTTTGTTAAGCTGGGACCTGTTCATAAATCCATTAATAGTTCAGCAATCGAGCATCTCATAGTCCATACAGGTCAACACTATGATTATGAAATGTCTGATATCTTCTTTACCGATTTTGATCTTCCTAAGCCAGACATTCACCTAGGTGTAGGATCTGGAAGCTCATGTTTCCAGATTGGAGAAATAGTTAAACGTCTAGAGGAAAAGCTTAAAGAGACACATATTGATCTTGTTCTTGTTTATGGTGACACTAATTCAACCTTAGCCGGAGCCATATGTGCAAACAAGTGTAATATAAAATTAGGACATATAGAGGCTGGATTGCGTAGTTATGATTCTACAATGCCTGAAGAAAATAATAGAATTTTAACTGATCATCTAAGCGATTATCTATTTTCTCCCACCCGGAACGCTGTGAATAATTTAAAAAAAGAAAGAATTAGAGGCAAAGTATACTGTACAGGAGATCTATCAGTAGAAATTATTGACAAGACTAAATTAATTTCTAAAAAATCGGAGATACTTGATATACTAGGTCTAAAATCCAGATCGTATTTACTACTTACAATGCACCGCGCGGAAAATACTGGTACAAAGGAAAATTTTATTCAGCTTTTAAAGACGTTCGAATCACTTGTTGATAATACAATTGTGTTTCCTATCCATCCTAGAACAAAGAAAATGTTTAAAACTTTTGGATTATTAGATAGACTCTTAAAATGCTCTAATGTTAAAATGTTACTCCCAGTGGGATATATAGATTTTATAGCGTTGCTTCAAAATGCGTTAAAAGTCGTTACCGATTCAGGTGGAATACAAAAGGAAGCATATCTATTAAAGATACCGTGTATTACAATGAGAAAGAATACAGAGTGGGTGGAAACTATCAAAGGACAATGGAATGTCCTTACAGGAGTTGATAGCAAGAAAATAGTTGATGCAGTCAGAAGGCCATTACCAAATTCTAAATATTCTAAATCTGTATTTGGTAGCGGTAGGACATCGCAAGTCATTAATGAACTTATTTCCAGTATTATTCAATAACAAATCAATTTATCATTTAGAAATTACTATTGGTAAAAATCGACAACGATATTGGATAATTAATAATAGTTGTCAGATGTAAATTATGGATTTTAGTAAACTACAAGATGTTTACACAAGAATTGATATCAATTAAATCAAATATAGCATATTTCCACAATCAATATGATGAAATCACGTAACGCTCCTCGTTTTGGAGTAATGCTTGGATGGACAATATTGCGAGAGTCGTGGACGGCTCTTACTCAAAATAGTATGAGTTTTCCGGAAGTGTTTGAAGATTACGAAAAGTATCACTCCGCCATAAACACCGGTAACTTGTCTAGAGCTAAATTAGTAGAGGACTGGATTGAACCAAATTCGACGGTTCTGGATGTTGGAGTTGGTGATGGGACTGTTTCAGAGTATCTCATAAAAAATAAGCAAGTGAAGGTATTAGGCCTGGACATCTCAGCTACAGCATGCGAAAAAGCAAAGCAGCTTGGAATTCAAACCGAAGTACGCGATATCACTAATGGGTTAGGTCTTCCAGACGATACTTCCTATGATTACATTTTATTGCTAGAAGTAATCGAACACACAGCATATCCTCACAGAATTCTAATTGACGCAGTTAATCATGCAAAAAAGGGTGTGATAGTAAGTATTCCTAACAGTGCATACATAAAATGGCGAATACAAATGTTAAAAGGATATGTACCCCGACAATCTTTTACACATCTGCACTTTTGGTCAGTAAAAGATTTTGAGATCTTTTGTAAAGAAACAAATATTCAAATCTTGGAATTCAAGACTTTTTTACCCAGACATCTAATGCCATTCCGGAATCTCTTGGCATGGCAACAATGCTGGTTGTTATCCCCTAATAAAAAGGAAGTTTAGCGACAACTTTAAATTTTCGGTTACTAATAATCAACCACAGATTTATAGATTTGAAAATTACGCACTGGATATAGTATATTAGATTCTATACTACTACAAGAGGTTTAGATCCTTGTAAATTCCAGAGAGTTGAGAAACTACATTCGCCGCGTTGTGCTCTGGGGGAAGCCCTTGACGAAATTGCAGTCTATAATCCAGTACCTTAAGTCCAGATGCAAGGGACTGAAGAGCCGTACTACTTAGATTCTCTAAAACAGTATCATTAACGTATCTAATATCTACGTATGTTTTGTATCCTCTTATAAAGTCAGGAATGTCCTTATACATTATTGGATTCTTAGTTCTATCAAAAACTTCAATATTGAGATTAATGCCATTCTTCTTACAATAGTCAAGAGCCCACTGTATGTTTGTTACCTCTGAATTCATAGTAAATGCTTCTTTGAGTTCTACACTTGAATTGTTGTCTGGTTTAAAATGGTCTATGTCAATAGGTATCGGAATATGAATACCATTTCTAACTAATGGTAACAAATCAGGAGTAGATACACATACTGCATCAGCTAATTTCTGAGCCTTTGAATGACCAATCTTTTTCCTATACAACCTCTTCAGTCTAATTACAGTATCTGATAATCGTGATCGATGTGGAAGTACTTGTCTATTTAGTCCACGAATGTCTGTTCCATGATAATGCAAAATGATCTTCTTTGATTTGTGGAATTTCTTGTGCAATTTGAATAATATGTCTATGAATCCATGGACATGAATTACGTCGGCAGTTTCTCCTTCCCGAAGGCATCTTTCGGTAAATTCCGCATACGACACATTGATTATATAATCCTTATAGTAGTCATAAATCCCGTATTTGTCCCCAACACCTTTGTTCCAGATAACCTTGGATTCATGTCCATTTGTCTGTTGAAATTTTGAATATATGCATGCTACACCGGCTGCATCAAGAATGTGTAATATGCGCACATTCTAATGAATTAGTGTATCAATATAATAATCTATTAAATCAGGATGATATCAATTAAAGATATTCTCTGGATAAAATTTAAGATACTCTTGTATAAACAAGGCTCAATTAGATGAGTCTCAGATTCACACAGATGCCAACCCCTAACTTCCACTTGCAAGTACTTTACTGATTTTTATAACATGATAACTGCTGCTAATAGAGCCATAACTCTGACTTGTAGTTCTTATACCAATCTATTAATAAAGCAAGTCCTGTTTCAAATTGAAATTGTGGCTTAAAGTTTAACAGCTTCTTGGCTTTTGAAATGTCTGCAAGAAGCCGTTGCACCTCAACCGGTCTAGGATCAACATGTATATACTTCAATTTTTTGTCAGGTGAAGCATGTTTGATAACCAAATCAGCAATCTCATTTATTGATATCTCTTTACCACTTCCGAAGTTTATGCCATTTTTTCCTGGATTTCCTCTAGACCGTAAGACCATATCATACGCATTCACAGCATCTTTTACAAACATATAATCCCTTGTCTGCCTACCATCACCATAAATAATAGGTGGCTTATTTTGCAGTACCCTATTTATGAAAATTGCTATAACTCCACCATAACCAGTATCTTTTTGTCTAGGACCAAAAAAATTAAAACACCGAATTATGTCAACGCCAAGATCATAAGTTTCATTATAAGTATAACATAACCTATCAGCTGCAATCTTGCTTACACCGTATGGGTGTTTTGCGGATAACGGATGTCGCTCGTCCATGGGAGCATATTCCGCAGAACCATACACTTCACTTGTCGATGAAAACAATATTTTGTTAATGTCATTCATCCTTGCATATTCCAAAATTTTCAAAGTACCACCAAGATTAATTTTGAAAGTTTCTTCCGGATTTACAATCGACCTATCGACATGAATCTGTGCTGCAAGATGAATTATGGCATCAAAATCATTTGGTAGTTTAGAATATACTTCATTTAGGGCAATATCTCCCCGAATAAATTTAAAATTCTTCTTGTGTAGAAGAGTACGTATATTGTTAAGGTTTCCGTTCATTAAATTATCAATTCCATATACAAGGTGCTTATCCAGAACGTATTTTTCAGACAGGTGACTCCCTAAGAAACCCGCGGCACCAGTTATGAGAATTTTCATAAGGCTACTATCGCTCCTATCTTAAAGGTGAACCATTTCATTAATTTGCAGTATTACCTGTCTCTTTTAAAAATGTAATATTCTAAAAATCGCACAAATTATAATTTTTTTTATGCTGAGTATCAGTTATCTATATTTAAGTAAATTCTAATAATTGGAATGATAAATCATAGTGTGTATCAAGACTTTGCTTATGACTTTCTGCTCCTATAATGACAGGATGATATAATGAGAATACTTCACCTATCAGATGACGGACTTCCTGATTGGAGAGTGGAAAAAGCTGCACTGACCGCAAAGAAGAATGATCACGAAGTATTTTTTGGAGGACGCTTGAGCCACAATACCCACGCGAATCCATTTTCACAAGTATATCCGATTAGATGGAGTGCGGCTGCCATGATAGGCATTCCGTTCTATTATCATCGCGTTAAGAAACAAGTCGAAAAATTGGTAAAACTAGTTAAACCAGATATTGTACATTCGCACAATATTGGATCCGCAAAGGTTTCACATGAACTTGGTCTTCCTGTAGTATTTGATGATCATGAATATTTCGGAATGCTTTCTTTAGTTAATGCTGAAAATATGAAATTCCAGAATAGCACTCAGTCCCGCTCAGGACTTGGTAGAACCATTCATGGTATGAAATTATCATTTATTTCTCGACAGAGCATTTCTAACTGGACGAAATGGGAAAGAGAATTAGTTAGTTCGGTGCCAACAATAACAGTTTCAGAGCAGATTGCAAATGATTTAAAGAAAGTGAGAGACGGAAGTACAAAGGGCATATTCGTAGTTCCCAACTTTCCCCTCGAAGTAGAAACAAGTAAGTTTATGGAACCTCAACACCATGAGAACCTGTCATGTGTTTATGCGGGAGGCGATAGTAAACATAAACAGGTTACTAATAGAGATATCTCTGGTCTTACCAAACTTTTTATGAGCAACGGCATCGGGAGTTTGACCATAATAGGTTGGGAAGTGGAGTCGTCAGAAAAATTTAAGGCAACTGGATTTCTTCCAAGAAAAAAGATGTTCTTTGAAATGACCCAAAATTCAATTGGACTGATTCCTTGGAAGAAACACTGGTCTCATCCGTTTTTAAATCCTAACAAGGCGTACGAGTATGCACACGCAGGATTGTATGTCATGTTAACATCAGATTTAACTTCCGTGATTCATACTTTAGGAGATAACTGCTTGACCTTTGAAAACTATGATGATCTGGCTTTAAAATTACAATATTTCAAGACAAACATGGATGAATTATACGAGAAAAGACTCAAAGTATTCAACTATGCTAGAAGGAATCTAGTCTGGGAAAGATACGAAAATAATATTATCGATGCATATAAATCAGTTTGACCTCCTGCATTGCATCCATTGAAATTATGTAATTGCGATCCCGGTTTGCAGTAAAGATCCCAAGAGATAAGTTTAATGAAATAACTAAAATCACAGCGCATAATTTGAACTTACTTCAAATGTAATGAACATTTTGTACCAGATTTCAAGACTTAATAATTGCAACATTTTACTTATGTATCTCACATCGTATGTTTCCTCTATCTTTTTAATCGACCGCTCGTAAAATTCGCGGCTGATAATTTTGTCACGAAATATGCTTGCATCGGATAGAGTTGAGGTAACGATTTCCTTCGCGTTACTTGACCAGAGTTTTTTTAAATCCATTCCAAATCCTATCTTCGCGTCAGATATGTTACTACTATTTAGATTGGAGAGAATCTCTCTTAGTGGGATTTTTCCCCTATTACTTTTCCTATTAAATTTTGCAGAAGGTGGAATCTTAAAGGACATATCAATAATTTTGTGATCTAATATAGGTGAGATGCCAGTTACCCCAGAATGATTAAAAAACTTATCATTAGTGGGAACAAAATCGTAGATTAACTTGCCATTGTAATCTGCTAAAAAAACTTGAACTAATGGCTCCAACTCATTATCAAAATAGACTCTCAATAATGAATGGATAGAGGACCAATCAAATCTAATGTTTTTCCCAAAAATTTTTTCCTGATCTGGGACCCAATCGCGTTCATGACAATCTAGATAAATTCGTACACGTTGTTTCCAATCATCTCCATGCTTGAATAGGTTCAGAAATTTATTATACCTAAAAGTATAGCCACCGAATAGTTCATCCCCACCGTCACCAGTAAAGAGAACATTTGAAAATTGTTTTGATTTTTCTATGAAATAATATTGATATAAATTCCATCTAGGCTCTTTAATAATACTTATCAATAAAGGTAAATCTTTAAGTGGGTTATCAACAGTAACATTATAAAAATCCGTGTCTTTTGATTCAGCTATTTTCTTGGCGTAATTTGCTTCACTTGTTTCATCGAAACTAACGGAAATACATTTGATATCCAGCTTGGGATATTCTTTCCTTATTAGTGAGAGAATCAAATTAGAATCAACACCTGTACTTAGTGCAAGTGAAATTCTTTTAGGATTAAGACGGGATATGTTATTTTTAATTATAGTCCTCAATTCCCTTTCTATCTCTTTTGAGGATGGATATGTATCGCTTCTTCTATTTTTAATTTGATTGATATCAATTTTAGGGATTGGTGATTTAATCTCTATTGTAGGATCATATCTTAAAGTCAGCATATTGCGAATATCGATCATTAAATGGTATGATATTTTAGTACAATAAATTACTTGCTGAGGGTAGCACGACCTTGAAAATAATCTCAGTTTCTTAAATTCTGTGAATTAGTTCATTGAATAATTGAAATATCTCGTAATTAAAAGATTTTACTAGTTGACGATTAATACATAGCCAATGATTATCGATGTTTATGAACAAGGCAAAATTCATCTTATTTATTCTGAATAAATTGAACCATTAAATAATTAATGCATAAATTAATTATTTTACAAATCCTCATAAACAAATAAATAAATAGATAAATAAAACGAAATTTAAGAAAATTTCAATATTGCAGGTAAAAAGAGGTATTATTGCAGATAATAAATATTATTCGTGCATAATCGTTTTTTCCATCTCAATTTTTCTTAGACTAATTCCTGAAATACTTGCATCACCTTATCCTATTGGATATGATGTAATAAATTACTATTTGCCTATTATGAAAAATTTTGATCATTATTGGCCAGCAATATCAAATCAATTCCCCTTATACGTATCATTACTACATATAATATCAGAAGTACTGCGTGTTGACCCAAGAATAGTTATAACTTCATCAATAATACTCATCTTTGGACTATTTTCACTAGTTATTTTTTCAATCGCCAGGAATCTATTACATCTTAATAATTTACAATGCATCTTTTTGTCATTATTTGTAATATTCCAGTTATCAACGCTAAGGACATCATGGGATCTCCATAAAGACATGCTTGCATTAACTTTAACATTTTTTTGTTTATCATATATTTCTAAAATTCCAAATTTGTCTAAAAAGATGATCGCGGTAATTACATCATTAAGTATTTTTTCGGTACTTGCAGACAGAATGATAGGTTTCCTGTTAACTCTGAGTATCATTGTATTTTCTTTTGTGAAAAGAGAGAGAGTATTAGCATTAATCGCAATATTCATATCAATAGTTTATACTATCTCACTTATAGCAAATTTTGGTACTATTGCATCTAATATGGAACTGGTAGGTAATGAAGATAAAATAAATCAAACCTATAATCCATTAAATTTAATTGTTCTGTTTTTAGTAATGAATGGAATTTTATTACCCACTGGAATAGTAGGTTTAGTAAAATCAAAAATAAATATCTTTAAGATTCCTTTTTTTATTTCATTAGTAGGTTCTTTTTCTTGGATAGTATTTCCAAACACGTCAGCATTTCTACCCGATAGATGGATTACCATTTTTAGCATTTTTCTCTCATTATTTTCAGGATATGGGTTTATTTTGTTAATTGAAAACAAGTACATTGCAATTTCTCATAAAAAATTAAATAATTATCTCGTGATTCTTATTCCATTTATATTTGTCGGTTCTGCTTTTGCAATGAGTCCAAATAACTCATACCTTAACATCTATGGTGTCTTCCATGCATATATAGGTCAGTATGGTCCATTGGCAATGCAATATAATTCAATATCATTACCTGAATCAAGATCGCTGCTATCATTAATTGATTGGATAAATAATTATACTCCGGAAGGATCATTGATAATAGGTAGTAAGCATTTAAGAGGATGGATGGAGCTAGAATTAGAAAATAGAACTTTCCTATTTTCTGATAACAATACAAAACTGCTACATTCAAACAAATATAGCGAATTGTACTTGCTAGAATCTAACCTAGTAGCAGAAAAACTAGCAAATTATTCACTAATGCTGTCTTACAATAACACTGATTTCTCCCTTTATCATTTGAAACGCATCGAACAAAAGTAATTTTCAACTAATTCTTTTTGGCAATAAGTAATATTTTAGTTGTTATGATACCATATGAGTTCAGCTTTGATATTTCTCTTCCATTTGCATAAATTTTGATAATTCAACAAGATCATTGAATTCATTAAAATCAAGCATCATATCTGTACAACTTTTTGTTGTTCCATTTTTTTTGAGATGAGAAAATATTTTCTTCATTGCATATGTTGCTCCGTACAATCCGGAAAGTGGAAATACTACCATGCTATATCCCATACTTTTTAATTCATTAGCTGAGAAATTAGGGGTAACACCATTTTCTATCATGTTAGCCAACAATGGAGCATCAATTTTCTTAGGAATCTCTCGAAGCTCATCTTCTGATTGAGGGGCCTCAACAAAGACAACATCTGCTCCTTCTTTGTAATACATTTTACCTCTTTCTATTGCTTCATCAAAACCCAACGGAGCTCGAGCGTCTGTTCTAGCGACTATAGTGAAATCCTTATTGGAGGAGGCGGCAAGAGCCGCGCGCAACTTTTGAATATATTCATCAGCCCCAATTACTTCTTTACCCCGCATATGGCCACATCTTTTTGGCCAAACCTGATCCTCCAGAAAAATTCCTGATCCTCCATAAGCAATTAAATCATTTACTATTTTCCAGACTGTAAGAGGATTACCATATCCAGTGTCTACATCAACTATTACTGGAAGATTAACGGCTCTGATTATCCTTCTCGCATTCTCTATATTTTCTCCAGCATTTAAAAACCCAAAATCTGGAAGCCCTAATAATGACGCAGCGGATCCATATCCTGTCTGAAACATTGCCTCAAATCCAACATGCTGGGCGATTTTTGCACTTAGTGCGTCAAAAACTCCAGGAAGAACTATAATCTCACCTCTTTTTTTTATTTTTTCCTTTAGTAATTTTTGCTTATCCAAACTCATAATTTTGTCCAAGTTTTCCAGATTTATTTATTTATTCCAAAATTTGTTCTTTGTCTTGCTGAGTTATTTCGTAAGAACCATCAGGCAGAGTATTTAATTTGATCTTGCAATTTCTACATTCATAGTAATTAATTTGTTGATCGTGAACTATAGAACCATTCAACCAAATCATCAATGTGCCGCATGATGGACAGTTCATTGTCATTACATTGACTTAATTGATGTCACTACTATTTATTTCAAATAGCAGTTGTTTTGAAATAATATGCCATCTTATCTTATTCGGTCACGTCGGTTCAGACATGATTGAGGTACTGTATGAGGTCACTGTTTCACTGCTATTTGCTCAAATTCGGATGGAAAAGTTTTGAAACTCAGTATTTGCTGACTATTTATCTTCCTTACTATTGCCAAATTTTTCCATTATATTTCCAATGAACTTTGTCGTCTTTTTAATCAAATCTATTCGGGCAAATTCATTTGGCGAATGGATTCTACTGTATTTGTAAGTGCACCCAATGCTTACACATGGGCATTCCAATATTTTGTTAAAATACCACATAGGTCCTGTGCCTGCTGAAGATACACTTTTAACCATTTTACCGTATTCCTCTATCGCACACATTTCAACTAATTTCACAAACTCATTATTTAATGGAAGTCTACAAGCAGGTTCCCCGCTGAGAAATTTCAGTTCAATATCTTTGAATCCATTTTTGTCGAGATGCTCCCTTAACAATTGAAATTGTTTCTGAGGTAACATATCAGGCACAAGCCTAAAGTCAAGTTTGGCCATCGCCGTACTAGGAAGCACGGTTTTCGAACCCTCATTAACATAACCTGAAAACAAACCGCTAATATTCGCTGTTACTCCTCCCACAATTGCTTTTTTTACCTTATCAATATCATTTTCATTGAATATATTACTTAATCCATAATTTTTTTTAAAGTCCGAAATATCAAATTCCTCTTGTTTAATACATTCAAGTTCTTCGGGTGAAAAATCCCGTATATCATCATGCCAATTTTTGATAATGATTGTTCCATTTTCATCTCGTATGGTTTTTAAGGCGTGAACAAGGCGCCATGTAGGATTTTCGACCAGGACTGCCAAACTAGAATGAAGATCAGCATTAGCGCACATAACATTTAACTCTACACAAAGCAATCCTTTCATACCAAGGCTGATAATTGGTCTTTCATGTTCGTCCACGTATCCAAATTCCCAAATTACAGCATCGCAACGGAATTTTTCTCTATATTTGG
>Ga0209896_1000022_pt1 | contig 12119 bp, 12 predicted proteins | sample GWRWS2_20_30_FD_187214 | JGI IMG/M metagenome (GOLD analysis project Ga0209896, IMG submission 187214) | Riverbed sediment microbial communities from areas with vegetation nearby in Columbia River, Washington, USA - GW-RW S2_20_30 (SPAdes)... | ecosystem: Environmental > Aquatic > Freshwater >... | reverse complement strand
AAATGTGCCTCCTAATGCCGTTGTTATGGGCCATCCAGCGACTATTAAGTATTCGAGAGACGAGTATGATATTAAGAAGAAAAAATGGAATTCTTAGTTGATCTTATTTACATAATCAAAATAATCGCATTTTAAACTGATATCATTCAATATTCATAAATTCACTCCAACATTCATTACAAAAATCTTCGTCATTTACTATTTTTCGTTGAAGATTTACATCCTTTTCATCATATAGTTTGAGACACATTATGCAAATTGACATACTATTATATACGCAGTTTTAGCATTTTAACATTACGTAAAAAATTTATGATATATATACTAAATCAGTTTGATTTTTGATTTAGTTTTTGTAACGTCAAATTAGACTAAATTATTTTGTTTGATTAATTTATATTTATTAAAAAATTAGTAATCAACACCATATGGTCCCTAAACTACCAAATTGGGGAATCGATCCTGTTCCACCAAAACATAGAATTCTTGGAGGTTTTGACTACTTTATTTTATGGTCTAGTCTTGGTGTAGGTTTATTAGTTTTTTCTGCTGGGTCCTTTTTGTCCGATGCTCCATTTTATCATGCATTACTTGCAATAATAATTGGTTCAATTGCTGGTTCCGTCCTTTTATCAATGGCAGGAAAAATAGGAAGTGATCATGCCGTACCATCTCTTATTGGAATAAGACCAGCTTTTGGATTGTATGGTTCATATCTTGCCGCTATACTAAATGTAATACAACTTATTGGTTGGACTACATTTGAGATTTTAATACTGTCAAAAGCTGCCCAACAATTAACAAATATACACGTTACTTTTGTATGGAATATTATATTTGGAGTAATTATTACCCTTTTTGGTATTTTTGGTCCTCTATTTTTGGTAAAACAATGGCTATCAAAGTTTGCAATATGGATAGTTTATGGATCTACAATTATAATCTTAATCAGTCTGTTATCTCAAAATCTTCCAAATGCGATATCCGTGGCTGGTAACGATATGTCATTCTTTGTTGCTCTTGATATTGTAATTGCCATGCCTATCTCTTGGATGCCCCTTGTTTCTGATTACAACAGATTTGCAAAGAAAAGTAAAGGTGCCTTTGTAGGAACTTTAGTTGGGTTTTCATTAACAAATATCCTTTTTTATCTTGGGGGATTGTTATTGGGATTTGGAGATATTTCATCGATTATTATTTCAATTCAGGCAATCTTATTCGGATTTATTCTGTTGGTTATGCTTGTGGATGAGGTAGATAATGCATTTGCAGATATATATTCTGCGGCGATTTCTTCACAAAGTATCTTTCATAATCTAAATCAACGACATCTAATCATTGGATTTTCTATTGTAGGTACTGTTCTATCTATCTTTATATCAATTGAAGGGTATGAACAATTTTTGTTGTTGATAGGGGCCCTGTTTATTCCCTTATTTGGAGTCTTGTTAACCGACTATTTCGTACTTAAGCGTGGTAGATATCAGAATGATATGATGTATGGTAACAACCTGATCAAGATAGGATATCCTGCTATGGTGTCATGGTTTATGGGAGCGGTATTATATTATCTACTTTCCCAGCTTTCTCCAGTATATATATCACAGCTACCAACAATAGGTTCGACAATTCCAAGTTTGATAGTCTCGTCACTATCATACCTACTCATTACCAACCTTCATTTTAAGTTTAAGGTTCTTAAAAATAAGATTTAATATTTGATTTAGTTAATTTAATGTGAATGTTATCTTTTATACATACACTTCCCTTAAATCTAACTTTTAATAATATTAGTTAGTTGTCTCCATGTAATATCCATAAGAGTTTTTTTGATGAAAATTGTCATGATTGTAAATTAGAATATGCAGAATTAAAAGGATTGGATAAGTCTATGATTCAAGATGATAAGACAACAAAAAAAATATCGAATAAATCAAGTGATAAGAAAGTATACAAAGAATTTTCTGAAGAGAGAGCAAAAAAACTTTATGAAGAATTATTGATACAATTTTTAAGAACAAAATCAGTCAATGAGGTTGAGGCTGCAAGAAGAGCAAGGCAAATTATTAGAAAACAGTGTGCAATTAGAGGAATTCAAATTTGGAGTTGGTTAAAATAAAATGAATAATATGATGATATGAAACTACTAAAGTAAATTAATATAATTTCTTTATTTTCCGTCAATGATTTTTTAATAATAATTCTTGCCTTGGATTAAATGAATAATGAACTGATAGCAAATATTTTATTTGTTCAATTATTAATTGATCTTAATTCCAAATGGCATTAGAAATGATCATAGACGAAGTAACTGGAATAGCTGATAAAGCAGTCTTCTATCTGTTGATGGGTTCATTGGGATTCTTGAGTATTATCATTGTGAATGGAATAATTAGATCCAGTCGTAAGGGGAAAAGAAATATGAATAAATCATAACTAGATATGCTTACCGATGATATTAGATTTAACTAGAGAAGTAAAAAATGACACAAAAGTCTTTCCAGGTTCCCCATTACCCAAATTTATTACTTGGACTAAAATGGATGTTCATAATTATGATTCAGAGGTGATCTTTATGAGCACTCATACAGGCACTCATATGGATGCTCCATCTCATTTTGCTAGAGATGTTTCATCAATTGACAAAATTGCGGTTAGCAGATTCATTTCTAAAGCTATTCTAATTAAGATAAAGAAAGGATCCGATCAACTAATTACCGCAAGTGAAATAGAAACATCTAATGTCAGCATAATGGAAGGAGACACCATTGTATTTTCCACTTTGTGGGAGAATGAAGTAGATAAGGACTATTTTTTTAGTCACAATCCTGGGCTTGCAGAGGATGCAGCGAAATATCTGGTTAATAAGAAAGTAAATGCTGTATGTATAGATTCACCCAGTATTGATAGAGGTTCGGATAACAATTATCCTGTACATAAAATATTATTATCTAAGGAAATATTAGTTGTGGAGAATCTGTGTAATTTGAGCAAGTTAAACAGGCAATATTTTACATTGATAATAACACCACTCAAGTTATTTGGCGCGTCCGGCTCACCTATAAGAGCGATTGCTGTTGACAAGCGTTTATCAGTAGAATAAGAGATACAAAATATACATTGATAAACCAAATCTAAAATTTGGGAATAGGAAAACAGAATGAAATATCTTAAATTTACATCGAGTTTTAATACTGCCTAAACTATAGTCTAGTAGTATGCCAACAGCGTATGTTTTAATAAATTGTGATCTTGGTTCTGAGGAGGAAATATTACAAGAAATAAAAAAGCTGCCTGGAGTAAGTGAGGTAAGCGGAGTCTATGGAGTGTATGATATAATCGTCAAGATTTCTGCAGATACTATGGACAAGCTTAGAGAAACGATAACATGGCACGTCAGAAGAATAGATAAGGTCAGATCAACATTGACAATGATCGTAATAGAAGGTCAGGCGGGAAAAGATAAAAAGAATCAACCCAACATGTTCTGAATAATTTTAATATCTTGAATAAATGTGGATGCCTCATTTGATGTATTGAAGAAATGTGGAGATGCTCTTACTGCTTTTTTCTTTCCACCTCCAACAATATCCCTCTCTGCAACAATTATTCCTTTCTCTTGGAGACTAGATACTGTAATCTTTGGACTGACAGAATCTATGACGAAAGATACGATTGATGTTCTGAGCTTCTCATCTTCAGGTCCAAAGATGGAGATGCCACGAATCTTTCCTAGCCCCTTAATTATCTCATTGGCTACATCCATATTCATTTTTCTTATATTGTTAATACCTAAGCGTTGAATGTACTTTAATGAGGATACAAGTCCAGCTATACCGACATAGTTTCTAAAACCGGTTTGAAATTTTTGTGGAGAACTAGTATATACCAAGTTTTTTTCTTTGGTAATAATTGCAGATTCACCTCCAATATATTTAGGAGTTAGCATCTCTGCAGATTCTTTTTTACAATAAAAGATTCCGATACCCGGTGGTCCGCATATCCACTTGAAGCCAGGAAAAGCCAGAAAGTCACATCCTATTTTTTTTACATCTACATTAATTGTACCTATCGACTGGGCTGCATCAATAGAATATAACATGTTTTGCTTTTTTGCAATTTTGCCGACTTCTTCAACGGGCATTATTGCACCATTATTATAAAGAACATGACTTAGGGTTATCAGTTTTGTGTTCTTGTTTTTTGCAATTTTATCAATCTTGTCAATATCGAAGAATCCGTTATTATCAATTTTAGTTTCTTCCAACTTAACACCGTATTTTTTAGAAATATTTAACCATGGAAAGTAATTAGCATAATGTTCATGAAGTCCGCCTCTTGCAATAATTATGTCTGATTTTTTCCAATCAAGACCTGATGCTACGTAATTTATTCCTTCAGTAGTACTTTGAGTAAAGATTATTTCTTCAGATTCACAGTTTATGAGCCGACTTACAAGAATTCGAAGCTCTTTCATAAGCGATGTAATATATTCTTGAGCAGAGGTTGAGTCTGGTCCTTCTTCGGAGCATCTTATTAGAAAATCAGTAATTGACTTTATCGTATACAGTGGCATTTGGAGCAAATGAACCACAGTTCATATAGATCTTTTTTTTCGTAACTGGAAAATCCTTAGGTATTAATTCTATGTCTTTTTCCATTGATTCGTCATAATCCATTATAACCCCTTTTAATAATTGATTATAATAAGTAACATGATTTCTGAAATACTGGATAATAGTGGATTTAATACTTTGATTTATGATGATCCTTATGCAAAAATATGTCTAATTGCATCAATTATACTAGAATTTCAGAATCAACACCATAATGACAAGCACAGTAAGATAGTTTACATAGACCTTGATGCAGCATTTACTTCTTATGCCAAGGCTCGATTGATTCCTTCCATGGAAATACAAAAAACAGATGATCATATTTACCAATCTCAATCTCAATCTAACGCTTTGAAAATATATCTCCCATCTGAAGATATTTTAGATTTAATTATAGTTGATATAATAAAATCAATGAACGAATGTTGTTTAATTATTTTTGATTCTATAAATTCATTTTACAATCTTTTTTATAATAAGATAATGCTGAGCTCAAACAATAGAGTAAAAATTGGAAGTTTGAATCGATTACTTTATTTTTTTCTTATGATGCTTTTAAAACATACATCACATTTCAATATCCCATTTTTAGTAACGAGTATGATCCGTTATAAGAGAAAAGAAGTGGTAACAAGCAATAGACTTCTTAGTAAGAAAAGTTCTTTGAATTTTTATGTTAAAATTAAAGATCTTAATGATCTTTCAGTAACAATCGTAAGACATCCAAAGATGGATCAAAAAAGTTTTACCATAAAAGATAAAGTCCTAAGATGGACTTAGCCAAGTATTTTAATCTTAACTATGCTGAAACCAACAATCAATGCAATAGTGAGAACAGTAAATCCTCCTGCTAAAAGTCCCCATTGACTCTTTAACGTAGTAGTTTTCCCTGAATTATAAAGCAAATATGCACCAAACATTCCCATAAACAGTATCACAACTATTACAATAGTCTCGCCTATAGTCTGAATTGATCTCGAAGGAATAATAAAATCTTTGGATCGTGCGCCTTCTATAATTGAATTTACTAGTCCTGAAGCAAATGCAAAAAAAGCAACTAGATAAACCACTGTAGCAATGGTAATGTATTTTGAACTGCTAGTAAGCATCTAGCTACTAGTATGATGAATAATAATTAAGTTTATCGACTTATTAGATGAGCATTAATTATATTCTCGAATAAGATTTGGATTGAAAGGAATGTAAAAAGAAGAACTAGTACTATCGGGAGAATCGTACCATTAGAAATATGGATATTCTGTAGGCTAGACTGATTTGGAACTTGCTCTTATCATCTGGAATTTTGCGTAACTTGCTTTAATAACTAAATTGGCAACTGAGTGGGGGAATTATTTGATTGAGTGATGAACAAGTCACAACCAATAACCCCACCAGTTGCCTGTGTTTAAGCGAACGTAGGAAATCCTACTGGGATTAACTATATAACAACTTTGATGAAATCTTCTAGGAGAATCTTATCTAGGCGGCTTACTAATTACTAGCTTTATTTTTCAAAGTAAAATAATCCATTAGAATTTTGACCAACAAATCATAAATTAGTTGCACTGATGGGTTCATTGAAGTTAGGCTTCAGAGACATGATGAACCCATCAGGTGAGACGTTTTTACGGATTGACGTGTTATTTTAAGCTCAACAAACAATAAAATGGTTTTATGGTATCTTCAAACGATAAAATTATTTCTACGGTCTGTAAATAGAAGGTCTTAAGGAACGGCTTGGGCATCCCATTTCGACTCGATTATCTGTAATTAATGAATCATAATGAGAACAAATTTGCGCTACGTTTTATGGATACAGAACAATTTAATGACTGTTAAATTGTGAGTGTAGTCTATGGAAAATTTCCTATCTAACTTTTTTTTAGGTTTATTTGGTTATAATACCTTATTGAAATGATGTTTGTTGTTATTTTCTAAAATATTTTTTTCCTTACTTATCCTCTTTTATATTGACTATTATTATACTGTCTGCCATAATGGTATCGACCCCTATTAATCCCTCTATTAATGCCGCCGAATCTTCTTCTATTTTGACTATTGTACTCGAAGGATCTTTGCCTATTAACTCTGTTTCTACTGACATATAATGTGGGAACTTCAATTCCTATTTCGTCGTTCAGTCTCTTGATTGGTAGTTCTGTACGTTTTAAAATCCTCGAAAAATCTTCATATCTACTACTTGAAACTAATGAAATTGCTTTACCACTTCCGCCTGCTCTTGCAGTTCTACCGATTCTATGGAAATATATCAGTGGGTCTTCAGGTATATCATAATTGATAATATTGCCCACAGCTGGTACATCTATTCCCCTTGCAGCTATATCAGTGGCCACTAGTATATCTTCACTTCCATTTTTGAATCGATGCATTGAATAATCTCTCTGTCTTTGAGATAGATCTCCATGAATTGTAATTACCCGAAATCCTTGTCTATTCAAATCATCGGCTATTCTCTGAGTTCTTTGTTTTGTAGCAACAAAAATAATAGTCTGTTGTCCTTCTTCTCTATTTTTAATAAAATTACAAAGATGTTTAAATTTTTCTCGTTCTTCCACAATAAGATAAGATTGATCGATAGTCTCTAAACTAATTTCTGCCTCATTAAGTCTAATTTGTTGTGGATCTTTCATATATTCACGAGATAATCTTAAAATTTCCACAGGCATCGTCGCGGAGAATAAACCTGTCTGTCTTTTTTCATTTACATAAAATAGAATGAATTTTATATCATCTATAAATCCCATATCAAGCATTCTATCGGCTTCATCTAGAATTACATAATTTACATCTTCCAGTTGAATCGTACCTTGCTTTAAATGATCTATTAGTCTGCCTGGTGTTGCAACGATAATTTGTACTCCCCTTCTAAGTTGATCTTTTTGTATGTTAATGCTCTGTCCTCCATAGATGGCTAAACATCTTGTTCCCATATATTTTGAAAACTTTTTAATTTCACTTGTGACCTGCATGGCCAATTCTCTTGTTGGAACAATAATTAGAGCCTGGATTGGTCCTTTTGCTCTTATTCTATGTATTATCGGAAGAGAAAACGCAGCTGTCTTTCCTGTGCCAGTATGTGCTTGTCCTATCACATCTTTACCTTTTAAAATAAGTGGAATACAATATTCTTGGATTGGAAATGGGTTATCCATTCCTATTTCTTTAATTGCCCTAACTATGGACATATTTAGACCTAATTCTTCAAATGAAACCATTTTTAATTCAAATCTTGTTTTTGACAAAAGTTACGGAAGATCTGGAAAGGTTTACTTATTTATTTTTTCACTTAACTTACCTGCCGTACCTTTAGTTAAGGTAATCAGCTTTTATCGGAGATATAAGTGTGATGATAGAAAAGTATGATCAAACAGTATTGAAATTAATCGTTATCTCGGTTTTTGGTATAGTTTAGACTTGATAATTTAAATTCAACAGAAGCGATAATAAAAAATATGATGGAAGATCAGGGTCAAAATCAAGATCTGCGAGAGAAAAAACTACGTGGTTCTGGCGGTTTTGTGCTTGCCAATATTACAGATGAGGAGCAGAAGAGAGGAAATTTAGGAGGGCCGGAGTTATTTTTGGCAGGTATAGGAAGACTTCCTTCTGACAGATTTGTCAAGTACCATTGTAATAAATGTGATAAAGACTATGAGGGATCACCAAGCATCAATTTTGAAAATCCTAATGAAGATCTTGGTGAAGGTGTAACCCTGTATGAAAAAGGGGAATACAAATGTAATTCATGCAAGAGTACAATTGCACAATATAGAAAATTTGATGCCCCAGAAGAATTACAACAAGGACAAGAATCTAATTTATCCAGACTGTCAAATACACCTCAAGAATCAAAAACAAAAAATACCAATATAAGCACCAGCACGACTACAAGTTCCTCCTCTTCCACATCAGTTATGCAAAATGAATTTATTTCGATTCAATCTCTTGTCGGGATGCCTGCATATGACTGGGATGCGATGTTGATTGGTAATGTTCAGGAAATTGGTCTCAAAAGAACTTCCAAAGGTAAAATGGAGATAAATCTCAAGATTCCCAAAAAGAGCAACAATCAAAATGTCGAAATTGCGTGGAAAAATATTTCCAAAATTGGTGATATAATTTTGCTTGAAAATTCAAAATCTTCAGAATCGAATCAATCAGGTAAATGTTCTTATTGTGGTTACCAGAATGAAAGCGATGCAGTATTTTGTGCTGAATGTGGTAAAAAGATTACAAACGAATAGTTAGAATTACAAAATTGAGAATTAAAATATTTCCATATTAGTAATTCAGGAAAGGCCAATTCTTACATCAACTGCACAAGCTCCTTTTCCCTCTTCCAGTACCAACAATGGATTCATATCAAATTCTGTTATTTCAGGAAAATCTGTCACCAATTGAGATAGTCGCAGGAGGCATTCTACTAATACCTTTATGTCAGACGGCGGTTGTCCTCTTATACCTTTCAGTATAGGAAAAGTTTTGATTGATTCTATCATTTTCATTGCTTCTTGTTCATCAATTGGAGCTAACCTGAATACCACATCTTTGAGGGCCTCAACATAGATTCCACCTAGACCAAACATGATTAAAGGACCAAAAAGCTCATCGTGTTTTGCACCAAGAATTGTTTCTCTGGCAGATTCTATCATCTGCTGTACAAGTACTCCCTTAATTTTTGCGTCGTTCTTGTAATTCTTTGCATTGGCAATTATTTCATTGAATGAGGATGAAACTTGTTGCATATTTTTAAGACCTACTTTTACTCCTCCAGCATCTGATTTGTGGATTATATCTTCTGATACAATTTTCATAACTATGGGGTAGCCGATTTCTTCGGCGCTCTTTACACATTCTTCCTGATTAGTACAGAGATAACTTTTTGGTCTTGGAAATCCATATGCATTCAGTACATCGTAACCCTCTTCTTCCAAAAGATTCTTTCTTCCATCCTTCTTTACATTATCAAAAATTTGCTTGACTTTTTCCTTGTCTACATCAAATTTTTTAATTTCTGTTTCCTTTCCTGTAATCCAATTAGAAAAATCATACATAGCTTTCAATGTCCTTATTGCTGGTTCTGCATATGGAAAGTGGGGAATACCACCATCGGAAAGAATTTGTTTATTTTCTGTTCCCTCTGCAAGACCCATAAGTGCTGCAAGGGATGTTTTTCCGGAATTCGCAGTAGTCTTGACTATAGTTCTTGCAAGATCATCGTAATCCAGAGTAGCTGAAGGAGTACACATTGTAACAATCGATCCTACGTTAGGATTTGAGACCACTTCATCTAAGACCTTTTCAAATCGATTAAAATCCGCGTCGCCAACAATATCGACTGGGTTTCTTGCAGATCCGTGCGGAGGTATGACCTTTGCGATTTTTTCTCTTGACTTGTCTAAATCTGCTAATTTCATTCCATATTTTGAACATGCATCTGTGGATATTATGGCAGGTCCACCTGCATTCGACACAATTACTGTACCCTTGTCATTTTTAGGAACTGGTTGTTTTGAAAACGCAGTTGCCAAATCAAAAAGTTCTTGCATTGTATCAACTCTAATTACGCCACTCTGCAAAAATAATGCATCATATACTTCGTCAGCTCCCATTAAAGCACCAGTATGAGACATTGCTGCTTTTGCTCCTTCTGGGGTTCTTCCAGCCTTTATGACAACTATAGGCTTTTGGTATTGTTTCGTTGTTTTCCTTCCAATTTCCATGAATCTTCTACCATCATGAATATCTTCTAAATACATGATGACCACTAAAGTCTCAGGATCGTGGCACAATAATTCTAATATATCATTTTCATCAACATCTATTTTATTTCCCATACTGATTACTTTTGAGAAACCTATTCCCTGTGCCATGGCATCTTCAACAGTAGCTGCACAAATAGCTCCACTTTGTGATACGAGAGCAATATTTCCGTGTTTTGGTGTAATTTTCAAGAACGTAGAATTCATCATGTTTTGTTTTGATAAACTCATTATACCCAAACAATTTGGACCAATGACTCTAGTACCATATTTCTTACATATCGTAGCGACTTCCCTTTCAAGACTGGCGCCTTGTTCGTCTACTTCTTTGAATCCAGCTGAAACAATAATAGAACCTCGAATTTTCTTCATTCCTACTTCTTCCATTACCTTGGGGACAATCTTGTTTGGAGTGGCCACAACAGCGAGATCTATATCTTCCGGTATGTCAAGGACACTTTTGTATGCCTTGATTCCAAATACATACTCATTAGTGGGACTAACAGGAAAAATTTTTCCTTTATAGCCATTTTTGATATTAGAAAAAATTGCCTTTCCTATTCCTGGTTTTTCGGAGGCACCAATTATTGCAATTGATCTGGGTGAAAGAAATACACTATTGGTGGATGTGTCACTTGAATGCGAATTCATACGAAAATAATTTTGTCTACATAGTTATAAATGCAGTGATGTAATATAATGCCAATAAGAAACCCATAAGATTAGCTAATAATTATTGCAGGAATTTATTTTGTAGTTTTTATGATATGAAAAATAAGAAATAATAAGATTTCTTCAACTTATTTCTATTATTTTCTTTTCTATACATTAGTAAGAAAAATGGTCCATTGCTAAAGATATAGTAACGATTATAGCGTCTCAATTACTAATCTAGTTTTGTCACATTACAAGCCTTGACTTTATTACCGTAGCATTATTAGGTATGTGAAAAAAACTTTCTTTTGTTGTTCATGACAACTTTTTTCTTGTTTTCCAATACTAATGAAACAAAATTACTTTTCCCAATCATGTATAATTCCTAATCAATAATTCCTTGTGTCCTATCCGCTTAGAGCCAATTGAATTGATAGACCTATTTACAATGGCCGCCTCAGTGAGATGAGAAAAGTCTGAATAAAGCCTTCTAATTTCATCCGTATTTGAATTACTAAGCAAGACCTTACACCTTCTTTTTGTCAATTCTTTGAATATGATTGCAAGTTCTTTTTGATCCTCAAAAGTAAAACCGTTATTGGTATAACTAGTAAAATTTGCAGTATTACTTATTGGATAAAAAGGTGGATCAAGGTATATAAAATCACCTTTATCAGCCTTTTCAACTAATATTTTCTTATAGTCACTAACCCCCAAATATAATCCTGACTGCCTCAATACTATACTCATTTTCCGTAAGTTATCCGTATCACAGATTAATGGATTTTTGTATCTTCCAATTGGAACATTAAATGAACCGTTCTTATTTACACGATACAGTCCATTGTAACATGTTTTATTTAGTGTGATAAATCGAGCAGCATTCTCTATCTTGTTAAGTGAATTTGCTCTATCTCTTAGTTGATAATAGTATCTTATTGGAGATTTATTGTACTCAGTTTGATGATACCTTAGAATTGTAATAAGATCTTCTACATGGTTTCGTATGACTTTGTAAGCATTAATTAAATCCATATTCGTGTCAGAAAGAAATGCGTTCCTATCA
>Ga0209896_1000020_pt1 | contig 13373 bp, 16 predicted proteins | sample GWRWS2_20_30_FD_187214 | JGI IMG/M metagenome (GOLD analysis project Ga0209896, IMG submission 187214) | Riverbed sediment microbial communities from areas with vegetation nearby in Columbia River, Washington, USA - GW-RW S2_20_30 (SPAdes)... | ecosystem: Environmental > Aquatic > Freshwater >... | reverse complement strand
TCAACCATTGTTCCAACTTGACTTTTGGATCATTGATATCATGAGATAGAATTCTGTGAATATACTTGATACCAAACCACCCATGACCGGCTAAAGTGATATGAGGATTTATCGTTTTAATTCCTGCCGGATCATCATAATACTTATTTGGACTTTGTTTTGTGTGTTTTACTTTAGAAGGTTTGTGTAGACTATTGCAATCTGTCTCACAGTCATAGCTGAATTCCTCACAGCAAAGATGATTGCTTTCGTCATGATGATTACATGGACCCCTAAGGTATATGCCGTCATGTTCTGTGGGTTCATGGATATTAAAAAAACCTGTCAACTCAACGTTATCAAGATCGCTTTTATCGTATGTGTAGCCGCGAGCAATTGAATCCTTGAAACTCATATTACAAGCGCCTATAGCGTCCTTATAATCAGGGTCTACATTCAAGTTAAATTTGACTCTTTTATTGTCGTCGGCTGTCCATGAACCGTCTTTATTTCTTAGTAGTTTGCGATATGTAGAGCCGCCGCCTATTTCAAAATGCGAATCAAATGGATGTTCTGGATTCATGTACCAAACAAAACCTCCTGGCTTAGTAGGATATAGAAAAACCACCCCATCGGGACCGACTCTGCTAACTCTCTTGATCACCGTAGGTTTACCAGTTCCAGTAACATCAGCACCCAATGCCTTTCCAAATGGTACCAAAGGAAGTAACATAAATGCTACCCCAGCACTCCCGACTAATTTTAAAAAATCAAAACGTGATACTAGATGTACATTTGGCATATCATATGATAATCGGTTTTTAAAACATATTAAATGTATTGGAAGTACATGATAATATTAGAACTTCATTTAAATAAGATTATATTGTCTATAGAGATTAATTTAATTCGTTACTAAATTATTCCTTTTTAAATAGTTTTTATAATCAAATTCCAAAATATTTTACCACATTCATTTTCTATACTATAAATCTGAAAAATTAAATTAGTAAGAATAAACTTAAATCTACTTAAATCAACTTAAATTCAGATTGTTAAACGTTGCAAATAGATATTTCAAAATTTGTTAAATAAGATGAAATCTCTTTAGGAACTATGATCGACAACGAGAAAGTTGCTCTTGTAACAGGCAGCTCAAGGGGTATAGGATTTGTAACCTCCACTACCCTAGCTAGAAACGGTTTTCTTACGTACGCATCAATGAGGAATTTAGACAACGAAAAAGAAATTAGACTAGTTGTGGATAAGGAAAAGATACCATTACAGACCATACAGCTTGATGTGACTGATTCTAACTCGGTCCATAATGCAATAAAATCTATAGTGGAGCAATCAGGACGAATAGATGTATTAGTTAATAATGCTGGATATGGTCTGGTCGGAGCATTTGAAGAGCTTGGTATAGAAGAAATCAAGCAACAGTACGAAACTAACCTCTTTGGAGTTATACGAGTAACTCAGGCTGTCTTGCCTATAATGAGAAAGCAAAAATCCGGGATAATTGTTAATATGAGCTCTGGAGCCGGTAGATTTGGCTATCCTAATGGCTCGGCATATGTTAGTACCAAATTTGCATTAGAAGGTCTTAGCGAATCTATAGCATATGAAGTTGAACCATTTTGTATAAAAATTGTCTTGGTGGAGCCTGGATTTGTCAGAACAAACTTTTCAAATGTAGTGGCAAAGAAATCGCAAAGTACTAATTCACAATATTCAAAGATGACGGAAAAAATGGCAGCCAGTATCGACCAGATGAAGGTAAACAGTTCTTCTCCAGAACTTGTCGCAAATGTAGTTCTAGAAGCAGTAACAAGTAAAAATCCTAATTTAAGATATCTGGCCGGAAAAGATGTAGAAGAATGGATGGAACAGAAAAAGCATATGACAGATAGAGAATTTTTTAATATGATCAAACAATCCCTTCAATAAGAGAATTTACTTGGCATCACCAATTTCACGTCTCCTTATAAATTCCCTCAAATCATTGGCTTCCTCTCTGTAAGCTCTGATTTTATGAATTTGTCCGTCAGGACATCTTACCTCAACTGTTACTATGTTTGTCTCTGCATCTGAACCAAAAACATTGGGATAGGTTTTTTCAATCTTACAGCCACTGTCTAGGAAAGTTTGTAGCTTCAGTATAGATTCTCTCAATGTTATTGTTGTGATATTATTCTCTATTATTTATAAAATTGAGTAAGCACATTGAGTGAGCTATACCATTTGAATATGCGACCGACTTTATTGCTTTTAAGTCAAGATTGTGAAACAATGTAAATATGCACCTCTGCAAGAGGATGACGGACAAACTAACTTTGAGATATTTGTTATTCTCATAGCAAATTAAGAGAAAATCAATTATACCTAGCACTTGATAAAGATCAAATGCAGGAACCACAAAATGAACCAATAAGGAAACCAGCTTATCCTATCAATCCTCTAATTCTTAATCGATGGTCTCCTAGGTCAATGACAGGACAAGAGCTTGGTGATGATGATATTATGTCGCTTTTCGAGGCTGCCAGATGGGCTCCTTCATCCTTTAATAATCAACCTTGGAGATTTATTTATGCCAAGAGAAATACAGAGCACTGGGACAGATTGTTTAATTTATTGGTTGATGCTAACAAGATTTGGGCAAAAAACGCTGCGTTATTAGTCGTAGTAATATCTAGGAAAAACTTTGAATATAATGAAAAACCTGCAAGAACGCATCAATTTGATGCTGGGTCCGCCTGGGAGAATATGGCACTAGAGGCCTCCTCTAGAGGTATTGTTGCCCATGGCATGCAGGGTTTTGATTATGAAAAGTCAAGAGAGACTTTAGGAATTCCTCCTGATTTTGAAGTGATGGCAATGATTGCAATTGGAAAAAAAGGGCCAAAGGAAAATCTTCCCCCGGAGCTTCAAGAAAAGGAAAAACCTAACGATAGGAAGCCTTTGAAGGATATTATTATGGAAGGAACTTATCATAAATAAATTAAGATTATGATTAAATTTGATTATTTTCCAATCTTTTCTTACCCTTATCAGTAATTCGAATTTTAAAATCTGAAACCTCATTGTCTGCTACAAAGCCATCGCCAACTAGAATTTTAACAATCCTATCGACTTCGGTTTTATCCAAAAGTCCTAATTCTTTTCCAATCTCATATCTATTGAAATAACTGATCTTCCCTTCATCGGCAGTTTTTTCGAAAAGCTTCAAGAGAAACTTGTCAAAAATTTCATTAGACATTCATCTCAGCTTCCATAAATATAATTACCCATTATAATTTAAATCAGTTGCATATTCCAATGCGTTTTATTTTTATTCATAACTTTACTTAGTATCGAATCAGGACTTTTTGTCTATGTTTTCAAAACGTTTAATTTTTTTTGATTGTTTTAATAAAGGCATGCTACAATCGCTATTTTAGTAACTATTTCATTCTTTAACGAATTTGTAAATTCGACTTTAATTGAAATGCCACAAGTTTGCCTGGCTAATTCTCAATAGCATCGATTCAATCATCAAAAATATTAGGAATATTCTTTGTGTTCATAACACCATCTCCACGCTTTGTTAGGTAGAGCCACCATTACAGGATGCTTGGTTTCCTTGTAGTGCTTTGTTGCATGAAGACCAACTGAAGAATCGCAACAACCAACGTGGGCACAAATGAGGCACATTCGGAGAGCAACCCAATCAGTTCCCTCTTTTTGACACTCTTCACATCCTGTTGTTTTTGGGATTTGGTTTTCATTTACCCCATCAAAGTGTTCGCATCTTTTTTCGTTGTTCATATTAGTAAATTAGACACATATGCTATAAAAGTGTCAAATCGTTTATTATGGAGACATTGAGGGGGTTTAATTATACTCTACTACTAATATTCACCCAAGAAGACAGCTGTAAAATTAACAATTTATTTAGAATGGGCTTAGAAAAATCTGCTATAATTCATAAGTTCTTGACACTTTTTACGCAAGGGGTTTTATAGTTCGTTGAGCAGTAGTTCGTAACGTCCGAACAAAGGCAACTGGTGGGTTTTTGGTTGTCTCTTGTTCATTCAATCAAATCAACTCTTCCCATCAGTTGTCGATTTCTTAGCTCATCTATATTCTTTTATGATAATATAATTTGATATTTACATACGTCTGAAGACTGGTTTTCCTGAAATGCATTTACACTTTGAAGAATGATAATTGGTATGAAGACATTATCATGTCGAGATGCTGGATTTGATTGTGATTATCTTGTAAAAGGAGAAACTGAAGAAGACATATTTAGAAAGGGTGGACAGCATGCGATAAATGATCATGGAATGAAAGAGGAAGACATTACTCCAGAATTTAAGGAAAAACTTAGAGGATTAATTAAAGATACTTGATGTTTCTGTGCTAAATGTTCCTGCGATCAGAGATCTTGGGCCTCTACACAAACCATCTTTTTTATTTTTGAGTTACTAATTTAATTAGTGGCTGCCGCTGATGTTGAAATAATCCAAACTATGGGGTCCAGTATTTTTGTAGATTATCTTACAATTCGAGCGTTCAGAGCTGATTAATATTATTCGAATGAATTATGACATCTTGACAGTTTGTAGAAAGAAATTAAAGCATAAAATTTAATGCTTCTAATTATCGTTACTCATTACCGTAAACATTCGTTAATGCGTTAATAGAAGACAGGTGGGCAAATAAATTAAGATGCATATTTTACAAAATACTCAACCTCAAGCGTTACCGGCATAATAAAAATCGCGCTAAATAGAAATCTGCCTATGAAAAAGATAAATAAATTTAGTAACGTAATCGAAAAGAAAAGGTAAAAGAAGAAATAGAAGACGACTAAATTTTTATGTCAAATTAATTTTAAAACATGATTAGAACTTTTATAATTTGTTAAATATACATTTGTATCGGTCCGTAAATATTTTTTTGTTACCTTTTTATGACACTCTTTACAAAGAGTTCTTAAATTATCATGACTATGAAGAAATTCTGTTATTGTCTTAATCTTATTGTCAAGTGAATCAAATCTGTATCCCAATTTTTTGTAAAGCGACCTGGGAGTTATGTGATCGCATTCCAGTCTCTGCGATCTTGCAAATTTCTTTCTATATGTATAAGGATATTTTTTTCTACAGATTTGACACGTGTAGTTATCACGTTTAAATATGTCAGAACGCACCCTATCCCAGTAAAAATTGTGGTAATACCATTTCTCAAACTGTTTATTGCATTCTTTTGAACAATATTTCCTAAATGGATATTTAATTAAATTTTGACATCCAGTATTTCTACATATGGTATTTCCCATACTGTCAAATTTGTCAAATTCTCTTATGTATACGATATTCCTAGACGACATACAAGAAAGAAATTAATCAGATTACTTTATTTTCTAATCGAAGAAAAAAAATTTACACAGGAATAAATTTCTGGTGAATGCCAAATAATATCTATGTAAATAACAATTACCTCATACGTATAATGAATTACCTATAATTGATTTAGTTGCATTATATAAGGTCTACTCATGGTTATGCAATGAATAAGTTAGATGAGTTACATAAGTTAACTACAATTTCCTTAACAAAGGAATCGAACAAGATAAGGATGAAGATATCAAAGGATCCTATATTGCAAAACTTAATTATTCTACTATATCATTCTTCTATACAATGAAACAGATAATTTACCTGATAATAGCGTCACTCCTTGTAGCAGCGATTGTTTCAATTGCTATTCCAAATCCAGCTCAAGCAAGCCCAGCTCGCGAATGGTGTTGGAACGTAGGCGGAGCAGGCATGTGCTTCGACAATAAAGAAGAATGTAGAAAAGGCATACCGAGTGGAGTTAGTGCCACTTGCCAGAAAGGTGTAACCGATTAAACAAGGAGGCAGTTCATAGCAATCTACACGTCTGTCTCAATTTTTTTAATGCCAATTTTAATGATTTTAATGATTAAATTACTTTATTTGGTAGGCTTTCAAACTGAGCCTCAGGGCATCTAACAAATCATCATAACTTGTTTGTTCTTTATCGAGAGAATATTCTTTGGCTTGTGCTTTTCTGAAATTTCTTATTACTTTGTCATGGTTTTTTGGTGTAGCAATCTGATTAACATGAATAATGTTCTATTCATAAATTCAGATTTAACGTAGTAGAAAAGACTCCCTTCTTTTTTTAGCACTTGTTCCTACTCAATCTACTTATACTTTATTTAGTATCATTTTTCGATTACAAAACTTGAACACAAAAAACATGTTAATGCTTCTAGTTCTGTCTACAGTAATGTTGACAGCGCTAACAGCAACAGCCATGCCACAGGCACAACCAGTATTTGCTGAGACAAAAGACTGTGAAGACAATGATGACGACAACTGTAACGAGAGAAACAAAGAGATAGAACAGACGAATGATTGTCGAATAGTGGTCGACAACAGCAATAATAACGCAGGAGTAAGTGAAAACAACGCAGGGCTTAGCACAAGCTGTTCGAACTTCGCTGCAAATCCGGATGATGTTGAAGAACAGTCACAGGTTGGACAAGGTCAAACCTTAGAACCGCACGATCAAGTCTTCGAACAACTACCCTGACAGTAGCCACAGAGTAACAGGTAGCAACGTGTCACTACCTACAATACTTTTTTTAGTTAATAAACAGATAGATACGCGAGTAATTAATTTATTTTATATAATAACCCTTCAAACTCACCCTTCTTCTAACTCAAGGGCCAAACCTTTCCAGGATTCTCAATCCCAGAACAGTACCTAATATAACGATCGCTATTAAAAGGACTATTAATATCATTGTTGATTTTTGCATATTCCGGTCAAGTCCAACTTCACAAAATTATCCTAAATATGTTTATCCTATGTTATAACCTTTCATACTTGTAAGATCCTGATCTCAAACGTGAGTTAGCACGTGGTCAAACTCAACTATTTTTATATAGGGAGTCATAATTTCTTTCATTAACCATTTACGATTTCTTTTATAAGTATTACTTATCAGATAATAACTGATTCAGTTATATGCAAACTTAAAATACACTCTAGCAGGTTTATACAGGGACAAGAGACAACCTATTTCAACTCTCTCCCTCTTGTGCAAATGAGAGGGAGTGTCTATTATTTTATTTTATATTATAACCAAGCTTACGTCACGTTATGTTATATCTTTCTAAAACTAAAAACTTTTTATTTACGTTATGTTGCACTCTAAACAAACAACTGGTTGGATTTTGTGTTTAGGCGAATCTGAACAAGAAACGACCAATGATCCAACCAGTCGAACGCGTGCAAGCGTTATACTATTATCTTCAACAAATTATAAAACTATTATGATTAGGTAATAGAATATCCTTTCAGACTTAATCTTAATGCATCTAGACTATCGTTATAACTTGTCTGATCTTTATCTAAACTATATTCCGTCGCGTATGCCGTTCTTAAATTACCATTAATTTATCATACCTTGCAAGATGCCCAGATATGGAAATGATAAATAACTGTCAGGTTTCTAATGGATGAATCATACCAAGAAAGAATCCATCAACCGATTCTATTTTACCAATCCAATACGTAGTTCCTCTGTAAGGGATAACTTGTATCGCGTTGTAAATTTTTACACTTCTCATAAATATATGATTAAATTCAAACTCTCCGTCTTCTAGTTCCTTCGGATTTGGTGGCTCTTTTATCTTATCAAAGACCATCTTAAACTCTTCTTTAGCAACAGAGACAGTTTCTGGAGATGACCTTTTTATTGCGTCAAGGAATATTTTTCCCATTTGTTCGTAATAAGGTTTCATGCCAATCATCATTCCTGAGACAATCGTTCCATGGACGTTGAGGGTTAACGGTATTTCACCTTTTTCACTGGGATTTATGACACCTGCAAATATTTTTAGTAGTCCTATACGTCCATCAAATTTACTTTTATGTCTAGAGTCAGAGGACATAATTGTAATGTTTTTACTATTCCCGCTTTAAGAAGATTCTCTCATTCTATATTATATCCCTTTAAGGATAATCTAAGTGCATCCAGTAAATCATTATAACTTGCTTGTTCTTTATCCAATGTTAACTCTTTGGTGTAAGCAGTCCTCAATGAGGTAATTATTTTATCATGTTTAGAAGGTAAATTGCAAGACTTTGTTGAAACTTCTAGTGACACCTTTGAGGCATATCGCGTATATGAGTTCTGTACTTATCTTATTATGCGCCACATTTTATAAAAAAGTTCAAAATTATAAACCGGTTTAAACGACTGGCAAGAGATGCGAGTAAGTACAACCTCTCACCGGCCGTAGGAACCGTAAAAAACTGTAGTCAATAAAGAATAAAAAAGTTTAACATTTCTCTGCTATTTTAATACAATAATTGAGAACTGGTGGGAGGAGTTGACCGTATGATGAGGAAGCCAATGACCCCACCAGTTTCATGCAGCGTTGTGAAACTATGAGCAACAAATAATAAAATGATTTGAACGCAAGAGAGTTTACCTTATTGTGCAATCTTTCAAACTAAATCTCAAACCGTCTAGAATGACGTAGGATGGTCTTCTACGTTGTTCATTTATTGTCAACAAAATATAGAAAAATTGATTATCTAAGTTTGCTTACTATCGGTGGCATTTGTCCCAAACATAAAACTCTTAACCATCAGTTCAAAGTCTGGTAAATATCTTTCAAAATCATTAGTGCTAGCGATATATCTAATAATGTACGGTTCATCATTGTGTACTATCAGGTATTCCAATAGTCTGACATTACCAGAAATGTCATTTTTGCTACCCTCAATTCTAACAGCCTTTTCTTTACCTACCGTAGTATCTTGCCGCGACGTAACGTTGAGAGAGTCATCCTTATTCATTCTAAATTTTACATACAGATCCGGCGGAGCATTCTTTACAGTGTAATCGGAATCCTCTGCAAATACTATTGCCCCAGTTCCGTTACCCATTCCAATATCGCCTTTATCCTGAATAAGTAATTCGGCAAACTTGGCAGGGACCAGTACCACGGAAGAATAAGAACTAACCCCTAATAGATGTTCCATAGGAGGCTCTGGAGTTTCTGTATAAGTCCAACTGTCAGGTATTTCTATAGAAAAAGGAAGACCCTTGAACTTCTCCGCACTATATGCACTTTGGAGGAGAAATAATATTGACAATATCGTTGTTGTTGCGATAAGAGTTAAGTACATGTTCTTAGTTAGCAAATCTAAAACTTTTAACCATTTCTTCAACTAATGAGGATTTAATATACAGCATCCCTTAAAGAGAGTGGAGACCGGTCCTAAAATTTAAATTGATTTTTGTTCTGGCAAAAGATACTGAATTTGATTAGAATTTCGATCATAATATTTATTAAAGTAATAATAATTAGCAACTGATGGTTTAAAGGCAACCCGTTTGAATGAACAAGAAACAATCGAGCCCCATCAGTTGCTGTGTTTAGACGTTGTAACAAAGGTAGTTTACAAATTATATAACATCTCAGGTAGAAAGTCATGAGAAGAACGAATAGAAGAAAGTGATAAGAATATTTGATATCTAACTTGTATTTCTACCTTAAATCTAACTGTTTTTTATTTATTCGCGTGTTTTCTCTTACCAATTTGACTGTTACTATATATGTATATCGTATGTTATACCCTTTATACTTAATCTTAATCCATCTAGTAAATCATAGTCAAAATAAAATATTAAGGGAGTGATGACGAACTGTTATCCTCTTGTATTATCGGTCCTTTACCGTATATCTGAAATGAGTCAACCATCTTTTCGAACACAGGACGGGAATAATCGAAATCATTGGGATGAGCAAAGCATGCTACAGCAAAATACGACTTCTTTTCAGGAACCAATGTTGCAATAAACATTGCCTTTGATGTTGAAGATTTGTATCCAGTTGCATTTTCAAATAAACTTGGATTATATGTAGTAAGATAAATTGCTTTGAATGCTGGCTTTCCATCGAGAAGAGTAGTGCTATTTTTATAATACGCCAATAGCGTATAATTCTCTGCCTTTTTGAAAGTGTTCCCAAAATCTGTTAGTGACTCATAGACTGATTGTGGAAACACTCGAATATTTACAGTTGCATCACCATTAGGAGAATCAAAAATTGCGATATTGTTTGGTCCGAGAGCCTTGTCCCCAATTGTCCAGCCTAATGGATACTGGATGCTAAATCCATGATCTTTATCGTTGTAAGTCAAAGCCGAAAAATTAGACAAGTATGTAGAATTCGAAATATTTGACGTGGACTTTTTACCAAAGAAAAAGTCACATAGATGCATAGGGGAAACAGTTAAACATTTATCATAAAGTTCCTCATTTGCACTTAAACCATTTCCATCTTGTGACATTAAGGAAATTATGGAAATTATAGTTATAGTTGTTAGATACAATACTCCAGTTGGACTTAACCTAAGATATAATTTGGTACACATCAGGAATCCAAGTTACACCGCTAATAATGCTCTTGAGCATCTTATAAGATCTTCCAACATCTGTTTTAAGAACTTAACACAATTTAATAAATAGTATAACCTTTTAGACTTAGCCTTAGACCATCCAGTAAATCATCATATGAAGTTTATTCCTTATCAAGTGAATATTGTGCAGTTCTTAACGATACAATAAGTTTATCATATTTTTCTGGTATTGCTAAATAGCCTTTGTTTATCATTAAATAAAGATGAGATAACATTTGTTTATGCTGTGTTCCAAAATTAACTGGCAAGATTTCCATTGTTTCTGGAGACCCATCTCTGTAATCATATTCTTGTATTAACTATATACATTACTATAGGGCTAAGTACATAAAATGGATATATTTCCACCACCAGATCAATCACTGAATCCTTTTCCATTCTATGCTCAAATGAGAAAATTTCATCCCATTGCATATGATGACAAAAATAAGATATGGGGAATTTTTCGTTATAATGATATTCAAAACATCCTAACAAATCATAGACATTTTTCTTCAGACTTTCAAAAATTAGTCAATTTTCAACAGGGGCAAATGCAACAACAAGGACAAAATCAAGTTCATGAGACAAATCAATCCGTAAGACGTAGCCTTCTTACTTCTGATCCCCCTTACCATAAACAGCTGAGAAGTGTCATATCATCTGCTTTTACTTCAAACACCATTTGGAAATTAAGACCACGGATTGAAGAGATATGTCATTGCATGTTAGATAAAGTAATTGAGCAAGGTCACATGGATCTCATAAATGATTTGGCATATCCCTTGCCCGTAACTGTAATCGCAGAGTTACTAGGAATCCCACCCGATGATCGAGATACTTTTAGGAGATGGGCCGACGAATTAATTGGTTCTACTACTAGCAGTAGTAATAACCTCCCTGCCGATAGCAAGTCAGAACAGATATTCAAAAGGGTTCAAAACGAAATGGATTCTTATTTTATCGATATAATTGAAAAGAGAAGAATGAAAAAAGTATCAAGTAATGATCTCATAAGTAATTTACTCAAAGCAGAAATAGATGGCAATAAGCTCGCCGAAGAAGAAATACTCGCATTTTGTTCCCTTTTACTTTTGGCGGGGCATGTGACAACTGTAAATTTGATAGGTAACATGATACGTTCCTTACTTGAGTATCCTAAGCAACTAGAGAGGCTATTATTACTATCGCATAGTTACAACAGCAGTAAACATAAACATAAATCGGATAATTATCCTTCCATTTCGTCTGCAATAGATGAAACATTGCGTTATAGATCACCCGTTCAGGCATTGATTCGTTTTGCTACAGAAGATGTAGTTATTGGAGAACAAAAAATACAAAGGGGACAAAGATTGGTCATTTGGATTGGGTCCGCTAATCATGATGAATCTGTTTTTAATGATGCCGAAAGATTTGATATAACCCGCAGCTTTAGCAATAATGCTCATTTAGCCTTTGGTTATGGAATTCATTTCTGTTTAGGTTCTGCCTTAGCTAGTTTGGAAGCCCAAGTGGTTCTAAAAATAATATTGGATAGATTGAAGGACATGAGATTTGCATATGAATACAAAGAAGAATCATTAAGACCGCTCTATGGCATATTTTTTCATGGAGTTAGTCAGCTACCACTATCGTTTAAACCTGCCAAGTTGAGAGATGTATCTTAAGTGAGGATAGTACCACTAGTCTTGATATGAAAGTAAAATTAGTGCATTTCCTAGCGGCGAAGCTTTTCGTTCAAGAGTCTAAACGTGGAGCGTATATAAAATTGATTATCTAAACATGGTCAAGTGAAATAGAATATGGGAGAGATAGGTAACATACTTTATTCCATAATTAGTGAGATTGGTAAGGAGAAAATTCAAAGCGATATTGCTTTGGATATAGGGCTATCAAGACAGCATATCCAAATGATATTGGCTCAATGTGAAAAGCGTATAGAAAATGCAAGTGATAAAAGCATTGGCTCTCTATGTGAAGCTTTACTGCATTTCATGTTAACAGCATGTACTTTACCTTCTGTTAGAAAGGTTAACATCGATAATATCGATTTAGATATAATAATTCCTAATCTTCATACACTGAGAAAATTTCCCGATAAAGCAATTGTTATACAGATATCAAAAGATGCTAATAGCATCATCAAGGATCAACTAAAGAATGTTATAAAAATTCAACCAAATGTCAAGAATTTGTGGGTTGTATCTAAAAGGCCGCTATTAACAGACTATATAAATTACGTAGTCGAATCAGGAGATAATGCAGCACCATCATTACTAAAAAGGAACTTTGAAGATATTATTTTAGATATTGACACGTTTTTGGAACAGACAAAAGATAGGAGCTTTAGGTTTTTCCACTAATCAATCTACTAAATTTGTGGAATATGGTGTTAATTCTTTTTCTCATATTTTTGTAGACATATTTTCAACCAATGTACAATTGAGCAGCAAATTACCAAACACTGTTCCTAGAAATGATTCTCATACAAGAATCTTAAAGTATCTATTACATTCATAAGCTCTATGAAGCAGGAGGGTACCTCAAAAGTAGTAGTAATATTTCCAACGAAAAATGAAGAAGGTACGATTGAACATGTCATAAGAACAGCAAAAAAAAGCAGTCATCATCCGGAAGTCATAGTAGTCGATGCTTATTCCTCTGACAAGACAGCTAGAATAGCTCGCGATATTGGTGCAAGAGTAATTCAACAAGACAATAGAATGTTCCCTGCAAAGGGAATTGCAATGAAAAAAGGACTTAAGGAAGCTATCAGCACTAAAGCAAATATTGTTTTATTCCTTGATGCAGATATAAAAAATCTAACTCCAGAGTGGATAGATAAACTAGTAGATGGTTGTATTAATTGCGACATGGTGAGAGGTTACTACCAA
>Ga0209896_1000019_pt1 | contig 13470 bp, 8 predicted proteins | sample GWRWS2_20_30_FD_187214 | JGI IMG/M metagenome (GOLD analysis project Ga0209896, IMG submission 187214) | Riverbed sediment microbial communities from areas with vegetation nearby in Columbia River, Washington, USA - GW-RW S2_20_30 (SPAdes)... | ecosystem: Environmental > Aquatic > Freshwater >... | reverse complement strand
TTTTTTTTTTTTTTTTGAAAGTGGTATTTTATTAAAAATTTATAAATTTTTATAAATAATTTATAAACCTTAAAGTTTGGTAAGTAGTAGAAGTTAAAAATAGCTTAAACTTCTACTTTCCTTTAAGGTTTATAAATTATTTATAAATTAGGTATTATAATGTAATAATTATATTGAACTGTAATAATTTCTTGGGATCCGTAGTGGTCGTGACTGGTTATAGCACAGGGGGGTATAGGGGGGGTCTCAATTTGATTAGTTGAATTATGTGTCATTTTGGATTGACTGGATTTATTTCCCCTTGTTTGAATCATTATAGCTATGAGTGTATTCCGTCCCCCCTGGACAGCACGCTAGTGCTGTGATAAGTCCTTGTTAAAGGTTGCTTTGCACTAGTGGGTATGATTTCTTTGGTTAAGATACTCTCGTAAATTAACTGGATAGTTGGCCTAATTGTATTAGGGCTACCCCCCACTTAAAGGTATAATGATTTATTGACAAGGATGATAAATCCCATAATTTAATTAATTGTTTTTAGTTTAGCTTAATAAAAGTATTATTTTTAGAAAATAATGATTTAATCTAGATTATTATTTTTATTGTAGTAGTTATATTATGATGGTTATTTTAATATTCGAAGTATTTGTTATATCATAAGTTTTAGTATTAAAGTATATTTATTTTGGATATAAATGGATTAAAACTTATTTAGTTTTAAAATAAAATAAATCTAAAAGTATTGCTAGTCCACAAATAGCTGTTTGGGTAAATAAACTTATTAGATGGCTATGATTTTAATAATTTAATTCTGATTTAGTTGAAATTGTTTTAATATCCATTTTGTAAATGTGAAGAGTTTTCAGATTTTTAATAAAGATAAAAAATAAAACATTTGTAGCTTAATTTAAGTGTTTATTTTAAAAATAAAAGAGTTATTAATGTGTGTGTGATATTTTATCTCCTTTTAATGAGTTTTTGTTAAATGAAAGTGGTTTAAGTTTGTTGTTAATTTTGTTGTTTGTGCCTGTGTTTTGATTATTGTCTTTGGTAAAGTTTATGGGGCAGTTTTTTTGACTATTTTTGTTATTAAGGGGGGCTAATTTTTTTGGTTTAATTCCTTATTCTTGAACTGTGTCAATATATCCTGTGGTGACTTTGTTTAGGGCTTTAATTTTTTGGAGTGTGGTGTCTTTATCTAATATGATGATTCCTGGTTTTAAATGAAATCACCGCAGGGTTGCGCATTATTTGCCTCTTACTACTCCTTTTTTTTTATGGGGTATTTTACCTGTTATTGAAATAGTGAGTCAAGTGATTCGACCTTTGACTTTAACTGTTCGGTTAACTGCTAATTTAGTAGCTGGACATGTTTTAATTTTCTTAGTAAGTCAGTTAAGTTCAATAGCAGTTTTTCTTTATTTTATTTTAATCCCGTTTGAAATAATAGTTGCTGTAGTTCAGGGGTATGTTTTTATTATGTTATTGGATTCTTATTCTCAAGAACGTTAAAAATGCTTTTTTCCTTGGGGTTTAAAGAGTGGGTAAGCACTACTAATCATAAATTAGTAGGAAGCTTGTATTTAGTGTTTGCTTTATTTGCTGCTTCTTTTGGTAGAAGTTTATCTTGACTAATCCGACTTAGTTTATCTTCTCCTTCTGTATTTTGGTACCATCATAATTTATGATATGATTTTTATAATTCTGTTGTAACTTCTCATGCTTTATTAATAATTTTTTTTATAATTATACCGGCCTTAATCGGAGGATTTGGTAATTGGATGTTGCCTATTTTTATAAATGCTCCAGATATGGTTTATCCGCGATTGAATGCTATGTCATTCTGATTATTACCTGGTAGTTTATGACTCTTATGACTTTCTTTTAATGTAAGGGTGGGGGCTTATAGGGGTTGGACTCTATATCCTCCTTTATCTAGATTACCTGCTAGTGATAGGGCTAGTATAGATTTAGTTATTTTCTCTCTTCATTTAGCTGGGGCTTCCTCTATCTTAGGAAGGATTAATTTTATAGTTACAGCTCTAAATGTTCGTAATGTGGGGTTAAAAATAGATTTTATTAGATTATTTGTTTGGAGAGTGTTGATTACTATTTTTTTATTAATTCTGAGTTTGCCTGTTTTAGCTGGTGCTATTACTATGTTGTTAATAGATCGAAATTTTAATACGAGATTTTTTGTAAGCAGAGGAGGGGGGGATCCAATTTTATTCCAACATTTATTTTGGTTTTTTGGTCATCCTGAAGTATATATTTTAATTCTTCCTGCTTTTGGTTTAGTGTCAACGGCTATAATAATACTTTCGGGGAAAAAAATTAATTTTGGTAGTTTATCTATGATTTATGCTATAATTGCTATTGGAGTTTTAGGGTGTGTAGTATGAAGGCATCATATATTTACTATTGGCATAGATGTGGATTCGCGGGCTTATTTTACAAGAGCTACTATAATTATTGCAATTCCTACTGGAATTAAAGTATTTTCTTGGTTAGCTACACTGTGATCAACTAATACAGTTTTAACCAGAAGGTTATTATGAACAACAGGGTTTTTATTTCTTTTTACTCTAGGAGGATTAACTGGTATTACCTTGTCAAGTAGATCATTAGATCTCCTATTACATGATACTTATTTCGTAGTGGGACATTTTCATTTTGTTTTGAGACTAGGTGCGGTTTATGGGGTAATAATTGGTTTAACAATTTGATATCCTCTTTTTACTAAAGTGGGGTTAAATCAAATATTGAGAAAAAGACATTTTTGAATTATGTTTTTAGGGGTAAATCTTACTTTTATTCCTCTTCATTTTGTTGGGTTACATGGCATACCTCGTCGGTACGCTGATTATTTAGACAGATTTTTTTATTGACACAGAGTGGCTAGAGTGGGTTCTACAATTTCAATGTTTAGTTTTGTAATTTTTGTTTTTTTAGTTTTAGAGAGGTTAGTGTCATTACGTGTGTTAATACATAGAAACTCTCATAGTTATGAGTTTATTTTTCCAATGAGTCTTCATTCTGAAGTTTTATTTATTGCTAGAAAATAAATAAAATTAAAGTTAAATTATTTTAGTATGTTATTATTTTAGTTGAATAGTAGGATTGACTTTAAGTAGTTGGTTTTTTGTGTGAATAAGGCTAGAGCTTATAAATTGAATATTAATATTTTTACTTTATTCTTTATTACTTTTTATTTTATGACAAAGTGTAAGTAGTCTTATTTTACTTTTTGGATGAATTATCTTAAAGATTAATTGGTTAATACTGATTAGTTTATTATTAAAATCAGGCATGCCTCCTTTAATTTGGTGAGTGATACAGGTAGATTGAAAATGAACGGGGTGAATTATTTTTTTAACTTTTCATAAATGTGTGCCTTTTATTATATTTTTATTGGTGTGTAAATCACAATTTATTTTTCTTGTATGACCTTTAGTTGGCCTTGTATTTCTTTATTCAAGAAGAGAATGATTTAATTTAATGTGGGGTTCTTCAATTAGAGATAGTAGGTGAATATGTATATCTCTTTCCTGAAAAAGATTCTGGTTTTTTTTTTATTTATTGTGTTGTTTGAGTGAGGTGAAGAAAATTAAAAATTTTTTATACTTTAAAACATAGTTTTCCTTTAAGAGTCTTTTTGTTTGTTGTATTATTAGCTCTACCTCCTAGGATTTTCTTTTTTTTAAAAGTAATTATTTGATTAAATTTAACTTTAAATTATGGAATTATACTTAGATTAATAAGTTGATTTATAATTTTTTTATATTGAAAATGGTTACAAGTTAATTTAATTATTGGGAGGTATTTGAAAGATTCAGTTAATTTTATTAACTGATTATGATTCGTCATGTTAGTTCATTTAAGTTTAATCTTATTTTAGCTAATTTTAATGATTATTTTATCAAAAATTTATAAAAAAAAGTAATAAAAAAAACGTTCAATTTTTTCAATTAAAAAAAATTGTTATTCATCTAGGAAGCAGCACGAGATGTAAGTTTTGATTTAGGGTAGCTAATCATTTGAAAGTAAGAGTTGTTTTTAAAAAGTGAGTGATTAAATAGAAAATTAAGGAATATAAAAAAGTAAGTGTGAAAAAAGAAAATAATCATAAAATAAAAAGTCCATGGGTATAGAAAAGAGAATCAAAAGAAGTTATTCAAAAATTTAAGGCTCATACATATCCTAAGATAAGTAAGAATAGCAAATTAATAGCACTTCCCTGAAAATTTCTTACGTGGATTGTTTGAGTCCTTAAATTTCTTCTTCTCTTGAGGCTAAGATTTATGAGTATTCGTCAACTGTATAAAAAAGTTAAACTAAACAGAAAGAATATAGTACAAGTGGTAAAAATAGGAAGATGGGTTAGAGTCTGATTTATTCTATATTCTTTAGAATAAAATCCTGTTATAAAGGGCATAGAAGCTAAATTTATTAAAGTAAGTATAAATCATGAAAAATGTCTTAATCTGTTTAACCTAGAAGAAGAATAGATGTGTGCTGATTGGGTAGAATAACATATTAGGATTATAATTCCCACACAAATAAAGAGCCTTCTTTTAAAGAAGGCATGTGCTAATAAATGATATATTACTACACACAATCTTTTGCTTGCGAATAAAAATAAAATAAGCCCTAACTGACTTAAAGTAGAGAATGCAACTACTTTTTTGAAGTCTAGGTCTGAAAGAGCCACTCAAGATCCAATTATTAAAGTAATAGTGCCCAACCATCATCTTAGACTTATTCTAATAATTTTTACCCAATTAAATTTGATCAAAAGATATAAGCCTGCCGTAACTAAGGTTGAAGAATGGACTAAAGCAGAAATAGGAGTAGGGGCTCTTATGGCAGCGGGTAGTCATCTCATAAAAGGGAATTGGGCTCTTTTAGTCCATAATCCTATTATTAGTAAAAATCAAAAGAAAAAATTAAAATTTAAAGTTTGTTGAGACATGAAATCACTTATTCAATAAAATCTAGTAGCGAGAAGACAGCTATCTCCTAAACGGTTAGTTAAGAAAGTTAGTATTCTTCCGTTATGGGCAATCCAACTAGTGTAAAAGGCTACCAGTCAAAATCTAGTGAGCCCTAATCCTTCTCATCCTAAAAATAAAATTCATCATCTTTTACTAATTAATAAAAGAATTATTGAAAAAACAAACAGTAGTAATCATTCATTAAAAATTTGAATTTTTAATGAATGTCTTATATATACATGAGAAAATCGTAGCACCATGTAAGTAACAATTAAAACTGTTATAACAAATAGTGAGTTTATGGTTATTAATTCACTGGCTAATATTCATCTCAAGCTTTCTTTATAGGCTCAAAAAGAGCCTAAGCTTCTTAAGTTTAAAAGAAAGACTGAGAAAGCAAGTAATCAAATAATTAAAATAAATCAGATATTTACTGAATTATGAGCTCATTGTTTTAATTTAAACTAACTGATTTTAATTAAAACTACGAAATATTAAAATTAATTTGCAAGATTAATTGTTTTAATTCCGAAATTTGCTTTATAAATCCGTAATCTATGAATTTTGAAAAAACATGTTCTTTTAAACTAAAAGGATAATTAAAATATAAATAAGATCCAAATTTATTTGCAAAATAAATTAAGATTACTTATTTTATAGTCTTAACATAACGTTAAAATCGAACGGCGTGAAAAACCGACATGTTTAAATCCACTGGCACGTTAAAAAACTAACTGATAATAGTGAAGTTCATATTTAATTTCCAATTAAATGATTTTTAGTCAGAAATTAGATTTAGTTTAAATAAGAACTATCGATTTTTACTCGATTAGGTTGTTCTAATTTTAAAAAGAAAAGAACAACTTTTAAACATTTTTATTTGAAAAATAAAACTAAATAAGTTATATACTTGATTAAACATTAATTTAACTTAGCCCATGAAACTAAAGTTTTAAAACTTTTAATGATTGGTTACTCTTAAAGATCAGTTGTTACCTGATTGTTTTAAAACCAATAATAGTTGATCTTGCTAAGATCGTTTTAATTTTAAAAGATTTACAGTCTTAATAATTAAAATATTAGCTAAAACTAATATTTTGATCCAGATGTAAACAAGATATATTTAATTAGTTTATAGTACCTGAGAATTACCTTACTTAACTTAATCAAACTAAACTGTTTAGAAAATACTCAAGTCATAAAGTGCTTATGAGTAAGCTAAGAATAACTAAAATTAAATATCTATTTAATTGGAAATAAAAACTTAATAAAAATAATAATTCTAAGTCAAAAATAATAAAAATAATACCAATTTTTACGAAATGTAAAGAAGGACTTTGGAAAATTCATCTTTGATTTTCAAATCCGCATTCAAAAGAATGCCTTTGTCCGTAGAAATTTTTTTGACTCCCAATGACTAGATTAATAAATCAAATCAGAATAGTTAAAATAAATAATTTAAAAATGAAATTAATTCAAAAGAATTTATTTCTGATATCAAATTAGAAGTTTGAAATTATTTGAATTTAAAGTTAAAAATAACTTTATTATTATTTTTAACGGGCGTACTTTTAATTGTAGTTCGTACCTCTCAGTTTATTTGGGCTCTTCTTGGTTTAGAAATAATAAATTTGGCTTTTCTTTGATTTATTACTAATCTAGCTCAAACAAACTGACTTTTATTTTTATTAACTTTACAAGTATGTGAGAGAGTTCTTTTATTAAGATTAATGTTAGCGTATTACCGAAGATTATAAAATAATCTGTTTTTGAACAAGTTTAAGATTTTTTTGCTTTTTTCATAGTACTAAGTTAAACATAGTACTTTTGTGGCTGACTAGGGTTTTATGAATCTCTTATAGGTGATTTATTAGTTTATCTTCCTTAAACAAACAATTATTATTTTTATTGGGGTTAACCCTAATAATATTTTTTATTACTTATCATTTATGATGATTAATTTTTTGGTTTGAATTATCACTATTACCTATTGTCTTAATTATCACTGGTCAAGGGGGTCAAAGAGCCCGATTTCCTGCTAGTTTATATCTCTTAGTGTATACTATAATTTTTTCTTTGCCTAGCCTTTTCATCCTCCTCAAATTAAGATTTTATTCTTTAATCGTAAGGGGGTGTTTTTCTTCCTCTCTTATTAAATGAAGATTAGTTTTAAGATTTCTAGTTAAGATGCCCGTATTTGGGTTACATTTATGACTACCAAAAGCACATGTAGAGTCTCCCACTGTTGGAAGAGCTATTTTAGCCGGCATCCTTTTGAAAACAGGAGTATATGGGATCTATATTCTTTCTTTCTGATTTAAAATTATTCTGCCCGCTATGTGAATATTATTGGGTAGAATAATCACATCTCTTTATGCAAGAGTGCAAACAGATCTTAAACGCATCATTGCCCTAAGAAGAGTAGCGCATTTAAACCTAAGATTAGCGGCTTTTTACACTTTTTTTAAAATAGGGCAAAGAACTTTGTTGTTGATAGCGCTAACTCATGGATTTATTTCCTCTACATTATTTTTTTTAGCTGGTATAAGAAGAAAACATAGACGTTTAATTTTTTGATTAAATCAGGGGCTTCTAATTATTTGATTATTAATTATTAGATTTAATTTAAGTCTTCCTCCTAGGCCTTCTTTTTGAACAGAATATATTAGATTTAGTTGTCTGATTGGCAAGCATTTCAGAACTTTAATTCTACTTATCTTGGGAGGACTTTGTTTGGCGTGATTTTCAATCGTAATATGATTAAATCTTAAAATTCAAATATCTTCAGTCACCCTACCCTCTTATTTTTTAGTATTAAATTTTTGTTTTTTTGTGATTCTTCTTTGGTTAAATCCAGTTTTATTTTTTTATAGCATAAGTATAGTTATATACATATTTTTGTCAAAAATAAGAAATAAGTTATTTAAAAAAGTAAGATTTTGATCTGCCTAGTGAATTTGGAAAATTTAAATTTCTAGTCTTATTAAAAACCAAATTCATTGAACTGCTTAAAATTTTCTTTTTGTATAATAAAAAAATTATTTTAAGTTAATTTAAATAAAATAATAATGAAAATAATTTTGATTATTCTAAAGCATGATTAAATACTTTAGAATAAAATTAAATTATTATTATCAAATCTGAATTTATTAATAAAAAAAGTTTTTTTATTTTAAAACTAAACTTTTAATAGAAATGTTTCTCAAAAACATTGTAATAAAATTTTATTATAAGGTATGCTAGTAGTTTTATATTACGCGTAGATTAGCCTGAGTCTCATAATGTAGTGTAATAATTTGATTTTTAAATAAAATCTAATTGAATATTTAATATATTAAATTTCTTAAGATAGAACATATTAAATTTCTTATTTAAGTGAAAAATCTTAATTACTTAAAACCACGATCAGACTCTAAAAGTTTTTTCTTCCACTTAAAGTTATCCTAAGGATTTAAGTTGGGCAATTAAAATTATTATTAAAATAAATTTACCTTATTAAACTACTTTAGAGATAACAGCAGTAATAAATTTTACATTTCAAATGATAAATTAACTCTGACCTCGATGTTGCCTCGCTTTAATTAAAAATAAAAAGAAGACTTAACTTATTTGTGTGTTCACCAAAAGCAAGCGTGAGCTGAGTTCAAAACGATGAAAATCAGTTTGGTTTCTATGGATTAAGCTTACTTTTTGTTAAAATAAGTACGAAAGGACCTTTTTAAATGTTAAATTAGCCGAATGCTCTTATTTTTAATAAAAATTAAATTAGTCAGCAACATTACCAACACTACAATAATAAAACAAAAAAATAATCTTCAAGCTAAGCTTGAATAAGCTAACAAATAAAAATTAAACCCCTCAAGAGAAAAATCATTTACCAGTCTGTAATAAATCAAAAACAAAATTAAAAATCACCCTAAAGATCGAGTCAGAATTAAATTTATAGAAAGAACAGATAAATAAAGAAGTAAAATTAAAACTCCTCTTACATATACCAAAATAATGAGATAAGAAATAAAACTCTGATAAAAAGATAAAACTACAAGAACAGCAACTCCTAATAAAACTAATCCAGCGATTGTAGCATGTCCTGTCCAAATTGCCATACTACATAATAGTAAAGAAAAAATTATTATTATTTCATTAAATCTAAAATCCCTTTCTGATCATTAAGTTATTTTCAAAATATTCTAAGAAATAATTGATTATTAGACGAATTACATTCAAAAATTATAAGAATTCAATTAATTATTTGTATCTTAGTTGGAGGAGTATTATTATTAGCCATACAAATATTGTGGGCTAATAAAGTAACAGCAGAGTGAATAACTTTAGAAATTGCCTGAACTTTATTTCCTGGTATTATCCTTATTTGATTAGGAATACCTAGACTTACTATGTTGTATCAACAAGAAAGCTTATTTAGTCAACCTGAAATAGTAGTAAAAGTAATAGGACATCAATGATATTGAGAGTATAATCTTCCTGAAATAAATATTAATTTTGATAGAATTACTACAAAAGAAAGAAGAATTTTCCCATTAGCAGATGTCAATGAGCGACTAGTTTTACCTTTTCATAAGCCATTATTATTCTTAGTTAGTTCAAGAGATGTTATTCATTCTTTTGCCTTGCCTTCTTTAGGAGTAAAGGCAGATGCCAACCCAGGGCGATTAAATTCTATTAATACTCTTTGTGAAGCTCCTGGCTGGTATGTGGGACAATGTAGCGAATTATGTGGTAGCTTACATTCTAATATAGCTATTAGTTTTGAATTTGTAAATTTTAAATTATTTTCAATATGAGCTAAATTACTTAATGAAACTATCTAATAAAAATTAGAAAAATTTTTAGCTATCAACTAACTGTTTTAATTAAACTATCTAAGCCTAAAATCTTATGTAAAAAATTCATAATACTAAACCGAATGGTAAGACTAAAAATCACAAAAATCTTATTAACCTATCATATCGTACACGAGGATATGAACTTCGTAAAATTAACCAAACTATTACAAACAGCAATATAATTAATCTTAAATTGTACCAAATTAAACCTATTACAAGTCTTAAAACTAAAATATTACCATATTCAGCTAAAAAAAAATAAATAAAAAGTAAACCTCCATACTCTGTATTAAACCCACTAACTAATTCTCTCTCCCCCTCTCTTAAATCAAATGGAGCCCGTTGAGTTTCTAAAACAAAAACAATTATTCACAAAGGTAAAAAAAATAATAAAGGAATAATTCTGAAATAATAAGAAAACCTCTTGTTGCTTAAAAAAGGTAAAAAAACCAGAAGAGTTAAAACTACTTCATAAGACACAGCTTGTGCTAACGATCGTAAGGATCCTATTAAACTATATTTAGAAAAAGATGACCAGCCTGCTAACAAAATAACATAGGCACTTAGCCCAGAAATGGCAATCAATCATAAAAATTGATATTCTCTCAGCTCAAATCTTCTAAATGAAATAACTAGTCACAACATTAAATTAAACACTAGTCTTATAAAGCCCGCTCAAAAATAAATTCTCTTTAAATAATGGTATTTATTAAAAGTAGGCTTAAATAACAGTTTAATCCCATCTAAAATAGGCTGCAAAATAGCTCATCCCCCTACTTTGTTAGGCCCTAAACGAATTTGTCTAAAACTTAAAACTTTTCGTTCCAATAAAGTTAAAAAAGCAACTCCTAACAAACAACAAACAATAGTTAAAATTCAAGAAATTACTATGTTAGTATTTAGTCTAAATCCCTTTAAATAAAATTTTTTTAAAATTAATTTTAATATAAAGAAAAGTTTACAATTTTATTTAATAAGGATTAAAGCAGTCTAATTACGTACCAGCTGTCTCGGCTAGACGTCTTAGCTAAAAAAGTATACTTTAATTTTAAGTCAAACCAAATTAAATTAATTTTAGGTGAAATTTCAATAATTTCTGTTTAATTAAAAGACCTACTAGTTAAGTTTTTTAACTTCGATTAGAGACCGAACTAACAATTAACTTTTTTAAGAAAACTAATCTTACACATTTAAATCCAAACAAGAAAATAAAGGCGGCTTAGTTTTTATTCGAGAACTTTTAATTTGAAACGCTAATCCCGCTATTTACCTTTCTTATCTATAAGACCAATATTGTCGTCATTTAATTTAAATAAAATTAATTATTTGTATATCCAAACTAGACAGATCTTAATAGGTTATTATAAAAAGGTAAATTAATAGCTTAATTTTTTATAAACTAAAATATGTAAAATTGAAAAGTAAATTGTCTAATAATGCACAACTGAATAAACTTAGCTAAGTGTACAAATCGCCCATCACTGGCTTACTTTAAGGCTTAAGATGTAGCAAAGTTAAAATAGTTGAAACTGTTTTATGTGATTTTGAATTTAGTGTTTATTGCACTTTTAATTTTGATTTAAAAAGATAAATTCAACTTTTTAATTATACCCAAAAAAGAGGTACAAATCAAAAAAAATAAGATAAACTAAAAACCTGTCCTAACTCTAAAAATGGGGTTTCTACAGGAGAGCCCCCTACCAACATCAAAATAAAGTTTAAAATAATAAAATAACTCGTTCAAAATCTTCAACTTGGGTAATAAAATGATAAAGTAAATTTTGAATTTAAAACTATGAACATCAGCATAAATAATCTTAAAGCAAATAAAAAAACTCCTAACGACTTATTAGGGATAGATCGCAAAATAGCATAATAAGTTAAAAAATATCATTCAGGCTTAATATGTAGTGGCCTTATTGAAGGATTAGCTAATATAAAATTCTCCACATCTGCTGTTATATAAGAATAAACCAAAATCCACCATAATATAAACATTATAAGAATTAAGTTCAATCTATCTTTTCACATATAAACAGGCCAAAATTGTCCCTTTAGAGAAAAATGAGTGCTTCCACCAAAATGAAGTAACCATAAATGCCTTATTACTAAAATCAAAATGAGAAAAGGTAAAAGATAGTGTAAAGTAAAAAATAAATTTAGGGTTAAAGTATTAACCCTATAACCCCCTCAAATCCATACTACTAGTGATACTCTTACAACTCTCAGAAGATTAGTAATAACAGTGGCCCCTCACAATCTCATTTGGCCAAAAGGCAAAACATAGCCCAAAAAAGCAGCCCCTATTAACAAAACTAATATAACAAACCCGCTTCTCCAAACTATTTTATTAGTTTTTCACCTTTGAAAATGAATACCTTTTAAAACATGCAAATAAACAAAAAAAAAAATAAATGAAGCTACATTTATGTGTACCCAATGTAAGACTCTTCCATTCCATCTCTCAAGGTGTAACAATCAGACACTTACAAATCTCAAATCTAACCTATTAATATAATATAATGTCAATAACCACCCAGTCAAAATCTGTGCTATTATTAAAATTCCTAATAAAGAACCTAAATTTCATCACAAAGATAAGCCCCTAGGAGAAGCCAAACTAACTACTATGCCAGAAATGAATCTCATTATAGGTAATTGCTTTAACAAAAAAACTATAATTTTAATTTCTTCATCAATACACAATAGTGTATAAAAATAATCATACCACATCCACAAAATGTCAATATCAAGCACTAAGCTCTAATCTTACATGATGTCATCTTCTATATCGTAAACTTATTATTTTTACCAAAGAAATTAATAACAATAATCTTCCCACTAAAACATGAAGCCCATGAAATCCTGTAGCAATAAAAAAAATACTTCCATAATTACTTCAAGAAAAAGTAAACCTGGCATTTACATACTCAAAAAGCTGACAAGAAGTAAATAAAACACCTAAAATCAGAGTAAGGCTCAATCAACTAACTCCTTCTTTTTTATTTACTATAAGATAATGATGTGAGACAGTTAAAGTGGCCCCAGATGAAACTAAAATTAAAGTATTTAAAAGTGGGACTCTAAAAGGGTCTAAGCTAACCACTCCCCTAGAGGGTCAAACTAATCCTACTTCCCTAATAGGGTTTAATGAAAAATGTAAATAAGTTCAAAAAAATGAAAAAAAAATATTACTTCTCTAAAAATAAAAAACCCTATTCCAAGTTTTAAACTTGTTTGACTAAGTAAAACATGACCCCCAGAATAATTTGACTCTCGACCAAGATCACGTGCCCAAAAAAAAGATAAAATCAACATTACTAAAAAAGAAATTATTAACGACAGCCAATTTCCTATCCGCCACCAAATAATATTAGAAAATAATAATCTTGCACCCGACAAACTTAAAAACAACGGTCAATAACTACTTCCGGTCAACCTAATCAAATGTTTTCTTAAAAAAGAAAAAGTCAATTTAAGATTCGTTTAATTTCAAATTAAACTTAAACTTTTTCTATTAAAATTTCGATCTATTAACAACATAGTAATAGCACCAGCTAAAACAGGCAAACTCAGAATTAATAAAAAAATAGTAATCAACACTCTCCAAACAAATAATCTAATAAAATCTA
>Ga0209896_1000018_pt1 | contig 13629 bp, 19 predicted proteins | sample GWRWS2_20_30_FD_187214 | JGI IMG/M metagenome (GOLD analysis project Ga0209896, IMG submission 187214) | Riverbed sediment microbial communities from areas with vegetation nearby in Columbia River, Washington, USA - GW-RW S2_20_30 (SPAdes)... | ecosystem: Environmental > Aquatic > Freshwater >... | reverse complement strand
CATACAGTAACCTTTTTCTTGTATCATATCCGAGATCGACGTGATATTTGGAAAACGTGAACCAAAATAAATGCGAATAGAAATGATGATCTTTAAAATTTCTTTTCAATAAAGTATGTAAAAAATCTCCAAAATCTTCCTCAGTGACGTGAGACAGAACTAGATCATCTGGATCAAAAATATTGTTTACTTCAAACTCTTCACCAGTAACATGAAGTTTAAAGAAGTTGGACATATTTTCTTGTCTAGAAAATCTAGATAATATTAGACAGCCAAGATAATTCTGATCTTTTAGACTGAGTGAATCATATTTATCCAACATATCACGAATCTGTTCGTTTTCCGATTCAGCCTGAGTTTTCATTTCCCTTTAGCCTTTTTACATGAATTGAAGTGAAATAAATAAATTTTCTATGTCTGAATGCGTCTTAGACATTCATCACAATATTTTTCAATTATGCTAGCCCCGTACTTGCGATATGTCGCTATGTACGAAGGTAACTTACCACATATCGAACACGACCCCGAAATACTACGCATTACAAAAGATTTGTGAGCATCTGGTAATTTGGGATTTGCCAACACTGCTTTAAGTTCGTCTAGTTTTTCTTGTGGTACTGGTAACGGTTCTATAACTGCTTTTTTCAATGTATCCCGAAATGGCGGGTTTAGAATCAACTTGGGTTCATAGTCTCCCATATTTGATGTAACTCTTGACCCATTTCTTTCTTGATCTTGTTAATGGCGGGATCGTCGATGTCACCAAAACCCCTTTGAATGTACATGTTTACCACTTCTTTGAGAAATATTATCTCTTGATTGGATAATGATATAAAAACGTCTGTTCGATCTCTTGATTTAGTTTTCATTTGGTAACAGTTTACGCTTTAAGCGTAAAACCAAATATAGAATCATGAATTTCTTTTGCTGGATTTCTGTATTGTTTCACTGTTCTATTGATTAAAGCACTTGCCGAAGAATCTAATTTTGATAATGGTTCTTCTACGATTTGACCAGTCTTTTCATCTCGGTAAATATGCATAGGAGGTTTTCTTTGATTTTGACTTAACTTTTTCAATGTTTCAAACATATCTTATCATGCCATGTAGGATTTCATATCTTTCTTGGAATATGGAATTGGTGATGGCGTAGATCTTGCTATTTTTTCAAGTTCGTCCAGACTGGAATTAATGAATTGATCATAAGTGTATTGGTCGCATCTAAAGGACATTCCCCCCTTAGATGATTGCGGTACATGATAGTAAAATTTGATAGCATCTATCATGGTTCCATTGGACTTGTTAATGATGTCTTCAATTGTTTTTTTGCGGTTGGCATCAGTCAGTTCAATATAATATTCTTCAGTTATGCCCTCATACTCTTTTTTAGGAACGTGATCACCAGTTTCCATGTCTTGCGTCATGGTCGTACGAAATTTTGGTTTATAATAAACACCGTCAACATGATCCCTTATCCACATATCATTTCCGAGCCAATTTTTTGCATGATATTCTGAAGTATACGACAAAACATCTTTCTTTACTGCCTTACCTTTTTGATCAAAAGTTATGATCGGTCTTCTGTTCATAGTTTTGATTATTTTCTGCAATGGTCCCTTTTCTTCCTTAAACTTGGATCTGAATTCGTCATAACGTGCCTTTTCTGCAAGTACGCCGTGAGGTACGTCTAATTTCTCCTTTTCAAATGCTTCAAATGTTCTATTGTTAAATTCAATTTCAGGTTCGGTTTTAGTCTCAGTAGACATTAAAAAAATAGTATCACTAATCTTTTTAAGGATTTCTTTATAGTATTACTTGATTAATGATTAATAGGCGATCACGTTATGGAATAATAGATTTTACTGAAGATGACAATAGTGATAACGAGAAAATTATTTCGTATTGCAAGCATTGTCTAGAATATAATATTAGAGTGCCTTTGAGAAATAGGATATACCCAAATGGTGAACCAATCCCCGTGGATCATGATCAGTTTAGACAATGCCATTCGTGCGGGTTAATAGTTCCAGTTTATGAAATCGAGAAAGAAGCATCGATAAAGGACGTGAAAGAAATAAGTGATAATCCCTTTGATACTGGTAAAGACTTTCTGGGAATTGATTCTAGAACCTCAATAGGTGGTAAGAATGCAAGAAAGAAAAGAGAAAGGCAAAGACAGTTAGAGGACATAAAGGACGATGATCTTAAAAGGGAAATAGCAAAAGGTAACACATTGATTAGTTATACAGAATATCAACCACAATAGGGAATTTTTGAGCGCAAAAAAAGTAAAAGAGGGATTCAATATGTATCTTAAAGCCAAGATAACCGCAACGGATAATAAGATTCCTTTAGCACCTGAAGAAATCAAATGAGCATCAAAAAAAAGGTATTGATTATAGTAATAGCGATTTTAGCAATAATTGGAACTATTTTCGCCGTGCTAATGGGTATATATTACTACATGATTCATACAATGCAACAAAAACTTCGTGAAGAGATGTCTAAGTATGATGGTCCTAATCCTGAACTACCAAGTCAAAATGTTAGCAATGGATAATAAGATTCCTTTAGAACCTGTGGATAGTGGTAACGGTAAATAAGAAATGAAATGTCCTGTATGCAGTTCGGAAGTAAAAGAACTATACAATCTCAACACCGAAACAGACGATTTCAAATGCTTTGGATGTCATCTTACAGATCTCGATCGCAGAGTGAGGAGACTGAAAATACTCTAAAGTGGAATGCAATCTAAGAAATAATTTCATGTCCTTGAACTTATGCGACATCATGAAATAATTTTGAAGTGTTAAATAATTTATTGTAATGTATTTATCATGACTGGAGATTCGTTTGAAAAAGCAAAGAAGGGTATGAAAGATACTGCAAAAGGTGTTAAAGATACTGCAAAAGGTGTTGAAGATACTGCAGGAGGTGTTGTAGAAACTGCAGGAGGTGTTAAAGAAACTGCAGAAGGTGTTATAGAGGGAGTTGAAGATACTGCAGAACGTGTTATAGAGGGAGTTAAAGATACTGTAGAAGGTGTTAAGGAAGGTGTTGAGGAAACCGGGGAAGGTGTTAAGGATACTGCAGAAGAAGTAGTAGACGCTGACACATATACTGGTTCGGACGACGAAAGGGATAATAGAGAATATAATGAATCCGGAAGCAAGGAACCGATGAATCCTGAAGATATAGCGTCACATGAGCCCACCGCTGTAAAGAGAGATAAGAAACAGGGAACTTCAGGAGATCCGGTTTAATCTTTCCTTTTTTTTAAGGAACTCTTTTATTATTTGTTGTTTTATGATCATCTAACGTTAACGCAAACGAATTCATCCTAGTGGGAGTTTTCAATCCCATTTTATTTATTCAAATTTATACGCGTTTAATGCTAGTCTGAGCGCATCTAACAAGTCATCGTAACTAGTAACATCTTTCTTAAGATTTAATTCTTCAGCGTATGCAGTCCTTAACGACGTTATTAATTTATCATATTTGGATGGAATCGCTAGATAATTCTTGTTTACCATGACATGTAAATGGGATAACATAGATTTGTGATCTGTAGAAAAATTAACTGGAATTATTTTCATTAATTCGGGACTAACATCTTTTGTATCCCAGTCTAGACTTTCATCAAAGGCAACTTTCATTAAATTAACCGCTCCCCTGTTTGCTCCATCGACAAAGAAAATTGTATTCCAATGTTTCACATAAAGGGAATGACAGATATCTACAATAGTTTGAGGATTTGCTTTGTCATATTCTTCAGCAAATCTTACAATGATTGTATGTTTATCTTGATTGTCTTCTTTTGTAATAGTCTTCAAGTGTTCGGTCATTACAATTGCTGTTTTAGAAGAACCAAAACCAAAATCTATTCCTATACTATGGAGATTATAATTTGAAATTGGAATATCGTTTAAATCATTACCAAGTTTGATACATTCATCAATCTGCAAAGGATTGAAAACATTCCCTATTTTACCAAGATACTTACCTTCATACTCTCTAGGAAATTCGGGTTCAAGTTTCTTTTTCTCTATTTCTAAAGGATCATATATCTTGTCTAGACCAACAGTGTAATGTAAAAAGATCTTGCAATATTTAGAATTAGGATCTTTCTCTATGCTTTGAAATAATCCGTCGGGTCTGTTAGGAGTGCTACACATTATAGTAGTGCAATTTGATTTTTCTTCATATCTTGTTATAGCGTGCAACAATTCTGAATTAATTGAAGGTTCAAAGTGATCCGCTTCGTCTATAAACAGATAAGATACATCTGTATAGCCCCTTAAGTCTTTAACGTTCCTACTTGGGAATATTTTGATATTTGTGTTTTTAATCCATAAATCAGTAAACTTTGATTCAAGTTGCATTAATGGAAATTTCTTTCTGAATAGATTTTCCATTCTAACTTTTAGTTCATTTGCGTGATGCACAAAAGTTCCAGATATTATGAAGATGGACTTGTATTCCAAATCGTTGTTAACAAGCGTTTTCCAAGTCAGATACCTTAGGATAAGTTCAGTTGCTCCAATCCCTGATGCCTTCTTAATCCAAATGTTTCTATGATTTTCTATCTTATCAATAACGTCTAATTCATAATCATAGATGGGATGTACAATTCCATTCTTCTGGAGCAAAGATATGATATGGTTAAAGCAACATTGTCCCCCTGTTATCAAATTTTCAAGTTCATGCTTTTCATTATCTGATATCCAAAAGGGTTTACCCGTGAAGATATCTAACTGATTTGATTCTGCTACTTGTGAACTGGAATTAAACGGATACGGGACTATTTTCTTTTGTTTCATTATTTTTGATTGATTGTTCCATCACATATCTTGATGCATCATAATATGGACTAATGTAAGTTTCAAGTTCTGCTATTTTTTCGAGTATCAAAGCCTTCTTGAATGTGTCCTTTGTTTCTCTATAGAGTTTCCAGTATTCAGAATTGATTAATTACAACTGATCAATTCTTTCTAAATGCTGATCAACAAAACCCTGTTTAGCAATTAATGATAATCTGTCAAATCTTGATTGTTGTATGTTTCTCTTTAGTCTGTAAAATGAATCCCTTGATATGATAATTCCTTTATCATTTAGATACTGAAAACTTTCCTTTTCTGATAGATTCATGACCATTGTTTGAACCACGAAAGGTCTGGCGGTATTAATTTTAGACATTTTCTCGCATCGTTTAATAGTTTTTGTATTATATTATGTTCCTTATCTAAAATAATTTTCTATTTTCATTTTTGCTCAAGCAATCCACCGAAAAAATTCTGTAGTCCTTGCAGTGGTGATTGTGGTTGATCATATTTATGAGTAGCAGCATCCTCCTTGTTAAATTCATTATTGCATGATGTGTGTGCTAAATGTTCTGCATCTAAATATGATCCTTGAAGATGCATCTGGTTGACAGCATAATCAATGGTAAAAGCGCTGCAGCGATCGTATAACTCTTTTCTATCCTTATCATAATTGTCGTATTTGAAAGGAAACTGCGTTGGTCTACGCAAAGCCGAGCTTCTTTGGATCCGGGTTAAGGTACTGCTCGCCCTCGGGGGACATCTCAGCCAGTTCGATTACGTATCGTCCAGGGGTCTCGAAACGTCCCTGAAAGCCGATCGGCACAGGCGTCTTGTCCTGCAAGACCTTCATGCCGGCCGCCGCGGCGGTCTCTAACGCCGCATCTATGTTGTCTGTCCAGTACAGGATATTAGTACGCGCAAGATACTCCGGGAACCCGGCGAACGAGTCGGTGACGACTGCAGAGATGTTGCCGTGCGGCGAGTCTATGGCGACGACCTGTAGGTTGTTAAGCCTGGGAATGCTAAAGACGTATTCGAGCTTCGCGTCAAAGTTTTCCAGGTAGCTCCGTACGAACGCCGGTGCGTCTGCCACCTTCACAAAGACTCGGATATAGGGTCTGCTCTTGAAAAACGAAGAGAGATCAGACATGTGGTGATGCCTCTGCTGCGTCAGTCATATTCAAAATTACTATGCGAGCTATTTAGCCTTGACTTTGCAATGTGAAAATGATCTTTGTCTATTTCAATCCCGATGAATCTCCGTTTTCGTTGGTTGGCAGCTACTCCCGTCGTACCAGAACCCATGAAACAATCCAGTACTGTATTTCCCTCCACTGTCAATGGATCAATCATGTGTATGGTTTCTACAGTTGATTGTTCCCATTCATGCGATTCCTTAAGTGGAGCTTCTGATCTTATTACATCACCAAGATCATAAAAGGGAGTTGGTAGCTTGCCATTTTCGTTTAACTTGTAGTAGTGCATCAGTGGTTTGTAGTACGCCCACATTCTCTTTGTTACCAAAGATTTGATATGTCCTGAATGTAGTACTATGAATCTGTGATTAAATACAAGCTCAGAATTATCTTTTATATAATTTTTAATTTCATCTTCATGGAAATGCCCCATAAAGAATATCAAGCTTCCTCCATGCTTCAGTACTCTTTGGGCTAATGCAGCTAAATCGCCATATAGAGGCAAGTACTCTTTCTCGTAAGGCGGATCCGTAAATATTAAGTCAATAGATTCGTCTGGAATGTTCTTGCCCAATTCCCGCATATCTCCAAGCATTAGATCAAAATTGGAATTTTTGTTTGGAAATGAATTAGCTATAATAGCTGCTTTTTGCCTTGCCTCTTGTATGCGTTTTGCTTTTTGAAGTCGGAAATATTCCTTTGAAATTTTGGCATTGCCTTGTCGTAGTCTATCAAGCTTTTCTACAGTGGCGTTTTGTACCAAGAATTCAACCTTCCTAACTGTATCACGACTCACATTTGCAAGTTTACCAATTTGATCATCAACTCTGATAGGTTTGTCAGAAATCTGACTAACCTTGTTTACTCCTCCTTTCCTTTGTTTTTCCTTTTCCTTTAATTTCAATAATTCAATAATCAATACGTCGTACGTCTGATCCTTTCGTGCCTCATGTCTGAGATTTTCTCTTGTTGTTTTTTGGACTAAAATTGTCGTTAGGTTTTTTGGTCGGTTATACAAACTGATACTTACATAGATTCACATATATGTATAGTCATCATTAGACAATTAGACAGCATTGTACAAGTTGCAAAAAAAGGAAATCAAAGAATTAGACTTAGAGTTAGAGTTAGATTTAGACGAAGTTGAAACTTCAATACGTGAATACATTCTACATAATCCAAAGAAGCCTATTTTTCAAGTAGCCAAAGCCATGGTAGATAATGGTATATGTGCAAGGGCTACAGCTGAAAAGAAAATTAATGGGTTAAAGGAGCGTGGAATTATTCAAGATGTAAAAGTCAAAACAAATAATTTTTCATGTTTAGTTATCAACAACCAAAATTCCTTTTTTATGATTCGAAAGGATTGACAGAATTAGAGACTTTAATCAATAAAATGAATCAATATTTGAACAGACGATTGACAGAATGCCGTGAGCTTATTCCAGAACTAGATACCAATCAAGATGAGGATAAGCAAAAAGAATCCACTAAACGGTTGCAACTTGTCCTAGAGTTAGAACGTACATATAAAAATACAGTTACTAGGATGCTTGAGGATTTATTCCATATTACTACAGAGATTATTCAATCTGAAAAAGACAAGTCCTTATTTCATAAAAAAATTGTCGAATTAAAGTCGAGATTGGCTTATCATGATTGGAGTGTAGATTTAGAAAAGAAATTCTTTGATCTGCAAATTGCAAATATGAAGAACTACATGCGGATAGCGGAATCACAAAGAGGTACTAAAAATTATATCAAAGGTGAGAAGATAAAAAGCTATTTTATCGAACCTTTAATAACAAGGATAAATAATTTTAAACAGATTCTTTAGTAACTAGCCAATAAAATCACTAGCGGTATTAGAAATTCCAACTTGTAAATACCCAGTATTATATAATAAAATCGCCTTGGCTATGAACTAATTAGGCTTCACTTATAAGAAGGTCCATATTAATTTTTATGAAATGAAGGAATTGTTTGTGGTCGTTGGACTTTTGGCGGCATTTGTTCTAACAACAAATACCGTAAATGGACAATCACTTAGTAATGGAACAAACAATACGGTAATGGAATCTCAACCGAGATCATTTACAGATTGTTATGCGAGTTTCTATAGTGGAATGATCTTTTTGAAATTGTCTGAACAGAGAGATATCTCAGAGCCCGAATTAAAACAATTCTTTACCGACACGTGCAATTTCTTCCACGATGAGACTGGAATTTGGTTGGACTTGTGGAAAGCAGACGAATTAAAAATGGTCTATAATCAAACAGATATCAATAACTTCAACGCTAAATATTATCCTCAAGGCGTCCCTCAGTCCGTCATTGAAGTCTTCAGTGGTATAACGGCTATGGCGGATGCCGCTACAGAAGAGGAAGAAGTGGAAGAAGAGAACGGACAGGACGGACAGGACGGACAGGACGGACAGGACGGACAGGACGGACAGGATAATAACTAAAAACTAGATTCATCCCTTTCGGTCACCTACGTAGGACTATATCCATGTAAAAAAAAGCCATTGAGCCTATTTCATAGAGTGTACTTATTAGGATACACAACACAATGGTTTTTCCAATTATGGAAAACTTATGACATCAAGCAAATCCAGAAAAAATTTAGAAATTCGAACCTCGAAAATTCCAGTATTATATAATAATCTCGCCTTGGCTATGAATTAATAGATAAATAAATGTTAGACAATCTACGCTCTAATCTTGGAGCAGCTTTAAAAAAATTAGTCGGTGCTTCCGATGTAAATGAGGAATTAATAAATTCCTTGTGTAAGGATGTACAAAGAGCGCTTCTTCAATCTGATGTTAATGTTAGATTGGTATTAAATATAACTCAAAATTTGAAAAAAAGATCTTTGGACGAGTCTCCTCCGAAGGGACTGTCAAGGAAGGATCATATAGTTTCAATTCTATATGATGAACTTTCGAGATTGATGGGGTATAGAGGAGACAAAGTAACCCAAAATAAGCAACTTGACAGTCAAATTATTTCACTTACACCAGGAAAACTCAATATTGTATTGATGTTTGGTATCCAAGGAAGTGGAAAAACAACAGTTACTGCAAAGCTTGCAAGGTGGTTAACTAAACATGGATACCACGTAGGAGTTATTGGCGCTGATACATGGAGACCAGGTGCACTTACGCAACTTAAAATGAATTGTGTTAAAATTAATGTTGATGTTTTTGGAGACGAATCAATTAAAGACGCTACTTCCATTGTAAGTAGGGGAATTGATTATTTTAAGAATACAGAAGCTGATGTAGTAATTATTGATACTGCTGGGAGACATAAAGATGAAACCGAACTTTTAGTAGAGATGAAAAATATGTATGATATTTCAAAACCAGATTTGATTCTTCTAGTAATTGATGGCACAATAGGTCAACAGGCATATAGTCAGGCCAAGTCTTTTCATGACACAGTTCCAGTAGGAGGGATCATTATAACAAAACTTGATGGGACCGCAAAAGGTGGTGGAGCATTGGCTGCCTCTGCAATAACAGGTGCAAAAATTTTCTTTATAGGGAACGGAGAAAGAATTGATGATCTAGAAGAGTTCAGTCCTACAAGATTTGTGGGAAGATTGTTAGGGATGGGAGACATAAAGGCAATTCTGGATTTAGCTAAAGATTTGGAGTTGCAGGCAGATGAAAATCAATCTAAAAGAGTACTCAGCGGTAAAATGACAATAGAGGACTTCTATTCACAGATGGAGAATGTCGGGAAAATGGGATTTAGAAATATTATTGATAATTTACCAGGTTTATCTGGAGTAGTCAAGGAGGATCAACTAGATGTTATTCAGGGCAAATTGGAAAAATGGCGTTATATTATCCAGTCAATGACAAAGGAAGAGAAAAAGAATCCTGAAGTAATAAATGATTCTAGAAGAAAAAGAATAGCTAGAGGTTCTGGTGTAGCAGAACACGATGTCAAAGATCTGATAAAGAATTTCCATAATTCAAAGAGCATGATTAAACAGAGTAAAGGCAGACAAATGCAAGGTATGCTTAGAAGATTGGGAATAGGATAAAAAGATAAAAATAATTGAAAAGAAATTTTGAATACAACGTATGTAACTGGTGTTTAAGAAGACAATTTATTAAAAATTTTCCTCTCGAAAAGATAGTTGATGATTGCGAAATATGTCATGGAATAGAGAAACAAATAGACAAAATATGTAACAAAATTATTCAAGCAACAAAAGATTATGAATATGATACTCTCCTAGTTGGATTGATATTAGATCACACATTTTATGACAATGAAGATAAGTTTAGATCAAGATTCAAGGTAAGGGGAAAAGAAAATATCAAAACATCTCTTCTACGTGAAATTAGAATGAGATTCAGTGACATTTCCCACAAGAAAATTGATTTGAATTCTCCTGACATTGCTGTAAATTTACAGATAGGTAAAAAATTTGAGACGCTTGTCTCTGTAAGATCGAGTACAGTGGTCTTGAGTGGAAGATATAAGAAAACGAAAAGATTTCAAACCTTTACTAAAAATTCTAACAAGGATGATTATTTAGAAATTTATCAGCATGATATTGAAAGCATTTTGAAAAAAAAAATAACAAGACTTACTGATTGTGAATCTATTATTTTTTGGCCTCTAGGCAAGGAAGAGCCGGAAAGTTTAGTGCTCGGTAATGGAAGACCTTTTTATGTATCAATTAAGAATTCAAAAAAAATTAGTTTTAACCATGATTTATCAATTCGATCCGATGGTATCACTTTTAGGATGAATAAGAAACTTTCAACTCTGCCTACTTCTCCACCTCTTTACATAAACAAGGTCCGAAGTTTTGTTTCTTGCGAAGGGGATCTTAAATCTTCTGACCTAAAATTAATCAATGATGCAGGTATCAGAATAATCGAATTTAGCACTAAGAGAAACAAGAATTGGAAATTGATTTATAATATGCAATCCAAATTGAAGAGTCAAACAAAATTAGAATTAATAATACTCTGTGATAACGGATTTCCAATAAAGAAGTTTATTGACGGAGATGAGAACGTATCCCCCAATTTAAGTCAAATTTTCAATAAAAAATGCATTTGTGACATATTTGATATCTTAGATATATTCAGTGAAGATGATTTGTTAAATTAAAAAATTCTTGTATAATAATTAGAGATTACTTCAACATTTCTAAATACTGGAAAATGATATTGGCGACGGTTCTATTTTGTCTTTTGTTTAAATTCTGTGAACCCACACTTGCCGCAGGTATTTCTATCTTTGTGCTCTGCCATGAAAACACCTTTTCCGCATCTAGGACAATCCCTTTTTTTGCGAGTTAGTTTGTCATTAGAAATATCATAAAATGAATATATTTGTGATTGTGATTTTTTCTTTTTATCTGTCATGATCCCATTCCCCAACTATTTCTTTGGTTTGCCTTTCTCTGACGTCTGCTGTTTTTCTTTGAGTTTTTGAGCCTTTGCTTCATCAAAGATTTTTTTTCTTTCTGCTTTTTCTAAAATCCTCATTGATCTATATTTTGGTAAAATTTCCTTAGCACTTTCTTCACTTTTGTAAATATGAAAAAAGCCACTAACATCAGTACTCCCTTTGTTACATTTAATTTCAATTGGCACAATTGTCTTTGAATCTAGTTTATTTGCCTTAGATATAGTCTCAATTGCTTCCTTCTTCTTAATATTTCCAGATACATTTCTAAAAATGATTTGAAGTTCTCTTCGATTCATTAGTTGGTTATCATAATCACGTAATACTACCAGCTCAGTACTCATAGTAATTTAAATCGAGTTAATTTTTTACTCATATAAGGATTTCCAATTTTATTTGATGAGAATTTAACGAAAAACGGATCCGATGGGAATGATATTCCTAGGAGCTCGATAAATAGACTCATTTGTATTCATGTATGACTAAGCTTAAAACTTTGATAATTGAAGTTGCTGATGGTAGTCCAGTTTGAAACTGGCCTTCAAAAAAATTGAAGGTGTAAGAAGGTAAAAGAGCCCTGGGGAAATCAAGCACTGGCTACTGGTCTGGCCGCTATTCAGTAGTGAAATTATTTACTTAATCCTCAAATTTTTTGCAGTTACATAATGTGCAAGAAGTGTCTAAAAGATCTCCTGAGGACTTTGGACGTAGCGGAGAAAAATGCTCATCGCCCCTGTGATGGCAATTTGGATTTGAACATACTTTAGCATCCTGAGCCTCTTGAGCTTTTTTGTCTTCCTTTTGTATTTTTATTTCCAATATGATTTACTTACCTATGTAACTGCTTTAAAAATAATTTATTTAATATTATAACCATTAAGGCTTAATCTTAGTGGAACTGGATAAAATGTTAAAGAAAATTCACTAAAAAATGTGGACAGGGGTTAAAGGTGGTTCGATATGTGGTGAACGCCGTGAAATAAGTAAATAATTATCTGTTTTATGAATTCAATAGGTTGCTCCCTATAAGTTGTCGTTCATAAGTCAGCTGAATTGTATATTTATCATAATTTAACTTGACTAGATTTTATATTTACTGATGTGACAATATATTATTACGCCTAAACACCAACTGGTGGGTATTGGTTGTTTCTTGTTCATCAGCGGTCAATTCCACCAGTTGTTAATTTAGTAGTTTTCTGGTTGCTCACTATAATAATATTTATATTCTAGAAAGGTAACACCAGTAGGAAATATTCATCAAAAAAGTAACGCTAATACCTTGTCTTTATGTGGTTCCATTCTTTCATAAGATAGTTCTAAATGCTTTTCTACATTCTTAAATCTTTTCATGTGTTATTATTTTGGGAAATTTGGCCGTAAATCTAAAATTATCTGGCGCTCTTCTGTTCCATTCCCTGGCCATTAATTCACTAGGAATATTATAAAAGGTGGAATCGATCTCTACATAGTTGAAAATTTCAGAGTAGTATAGTAGCCATAGCCTATTCTCTATTTTGATGGATAGAACGGTTCCTGCCAAGATGTATAACTCCATCCCGAACATCCAATGTAGAGTTGCAATTGATCATCACAATATGCTCACAATAAAGTTGCTTCGTTTTCAAGAGAGGTGAGGCCAATGTAATCGGTTAAATATGAACTAACCTTGCGTTGGTAAGAAGTGGCACCTTCTGTCTCAAAACAGCAAAGTCAAAAAGGCAACTAGCAGATGAATTACTGTCGTATTTTTTACTCAATCCTTAATAGTTGGGGCCCTATCATCAGCATATCTTTTGACTTTTGGTAAGCCCCGTGTTATTTTTTTCCATGGAATTGGAATATCAGACATTTCACAAATTAACCTGAGTGGTTTAACAAAGTTCTTTAGAGTAAAACCAACTATTTCCTTCCTTTCAACCCTCTCTCTTTGAAATTGTAAGAATTTAATAATATAGTTAAATACCAAATTTGGATTCTCTCTCGCGTGAATTGAAAAAAATCACATCTTTTTTCCATTGTTTCTTCAGGGAGTAATTTAATATAATTGAAGAAGATACGTAGGCGCCTAAGATAATAATCCCTTATTATTGGGGATCTTACTCCATATAAAAATAGTAAATAATGCATTATTTTCATTGTTTTCATCTTTATCAGGATTCCATTAC
>Ga0209896_1000016_pt1 | contig 14123 bp, 18 predicted proteins | sample GWRWS2_20_30_FD_187214 | JGI IMG/M metagenome (GOLD analysis project Ga0209896, IMG submission 187214) | Riverbed sediment microbial communities from areas with vegetation nearby in Columbia River, Washington, USA - GW-RW S2_20_30 (SPAdes)... | ecosystem: Environmental > Aquatic > Freshwater >... | reverse complement strand
AACAGAGATGAAGGCAAGACATTGATTGAGGATATTTTGCTCTATTCCCAAGACATGCATGTGAATGCCTTTTTCATGCCCGCATTCACATATCTTGTCGCTATCGTCTACATGTTCAATATCCTTCTTCGTCATTTTCTTTCCATAGACGAATGAACTATAATTGTATTTATCGTAAATATTATAAAATAACACAATATCCTCTGAACCAAAAATAAAGAATGGGAACAGATTGAAAAACTAGGATTAAAACCACAGGATAAATACTGGGAGTATTTGGGAATTGATAACTAAACTAAATAAGCGTAAATCCACAATTACTGCAAAATTTAGGCTTGCTACGGTAGTCGCTGCCGCATCTTGGGCATTTGTAAAGCTGTTTAGACTCTTCAAGTAGAGTGAGACGTAAAGTCTTCATCATGACTATTAGCCCATCAAAGTCTTCTTCAGTAAGTTTCTCGATTCCCTCGACTTTGTCTTCTATAGTTGCCTTCATATCATTTGCTAATACTCTAGCCTTACCATCGGTCTTTGACTTCAATCTTTCCTGCACACGCTCAACTCTCCTCTGCGCGAATACGGTTACTAATGTTACGGCGATGCCAATGCCTGAAAACATTACTATTGTCGCTATTATCCTCCCGAGGGGCGATACTGCAGTATAATCACCATACCCTACAGTTGTAATCGTAATCACAGCCCACCAAAGGGCGTCGTGTAATTTAGTTATGTTCGCTCCTGGCTGTTTGTATTCGGCCAGATACTCAAAGAAACCACCAACAACTATCACTAATACAACAAGGATTACCGGAATAATGACGTTGATGTTTGCTTGTAGGAATTTATTGAACCGGGCACTCTTCATAAATATACTACCATTCCTGCAAATATATCTAGTTTTTAATGAATTCAAACACAAAGTTACACATTATTTTTGATACATTTGTTCCATCTTTAGCATCTTTTCTTCTATTCTATCAAGTCTTGGAATTGTTCTTCGTATTGCTATCATGCTCAATGCGAAAAATGTGATAATGTGTATTGCCGTTGCGGTTGCCACAGATGGGACTGATAAAGATAATACTTCTTATGATGATTTACTTGACGCAATAAGGTTAGGATTAAAAGGATTTCAATTTAAGTAAATTGTGGACGCAAAACTTTATTCTGTTTTGAGTTGAAAGGATTCCACCATTTTATTGGCTACGGGTAACGTTTCTGGAACTTTCAAGGGATAATCCTGATAGGTTAGAATATATATTTCTCCGTTAGCAATAGTACAAATCTCGAAAAGATATAAACTATCTTTCCCGGCAAATTCCATCTTCCATCCACTATTTCCTCCAACGGTAACTTTATTTTGTCTAATTAGATCAAAGTTTCTAAATTCGGAAGAATCGGAAGACATTTCATCTAGTTCGTGTTGGACAAGTTGTTGTAAGGAAGTATTCTTTAGTGTCTTTGTGTCACTATCAAAATGGGGTTCAACTTTTTCAGTATCAACTGCAAATATAGCCAAACTTCTATCTGATAACTCAAACCAAACTCGTCCATAAGGAGATTCTGCACTCTCTTGATGAGGAGATTCTGCACTCTCTTGATGAGGAGATTCTGCACTCTCTTTAACTTGCCAATTTGATGGATATTGGATGCTAAACTTCATTTCTTTATTTGTATAAGTCTTAAAATTGTCCAATGATTGAGCATAAGATGAATTTATTAAAATACTCACAAAAACTATGCAGATCGGAATAGAGATGCCATAAATCCTAATTTTATTCATTATGCCTTAGAATTTATTGTAACTAATAACATTTTCCAGCGATTTCTTGATTTTCGTGCTATTGCGGTTGATATTCAATATAACTGATCAAAGTGTGGGATTTTATTAATTTTTCATCATTCAATTTGGGCATAGCGAAAAACCTTTATCTTGTCAACAAAGCCAACAGGGAAACTATCATCGTCAATATCCCCTATATTTTTGAATGGGTCATCGGCGAATGCGTTTGTTGCACTTGCGTTTGTTGCACTTGCACCAAATACCGTTCCGATCAACAGAACTATTGAAGGTAGAAGTAAGGTCTTTGAACGTAAGATCATTTAGTTCCTACAGAACGTTTTGGTTTATATGAACTTCTGCATTATTTTCCATTATAAAAAACTGAAAAATGTTAGAGAAAAATTAAACGATCCACAAAAGAATATTCACTTGATGCTTTAAGACTAGCACTAAAAGGCTACAAAATAATATGATTTAGTTAGGAAGTGAATTTTTCCGAAGACTCTGATTTAGTCGATCATTGTGTTTTCTTACGGAATTTCGCAGTTTCCTGATGCTTTGTCTCCTTCTGCTTCATTGAAATCTGTTACAGTGTCAACTCCACTGCCACACTTGAATTTGTCTGCACCACCACCGCCGGTTAATTCATCATCACCTTGGGCAGCATTTATCTTATCATTTCCTCCAGCACTTAACACCGAGTCAAATCTATTATCTCCAAAATTAATGTCATTTCCTTTACCACTTTTTATAACATCGTCTCCACCATCACCATCACCAAATCGGTTATCTCCAATATTTTCATCATTCCCATCTCCACTGTTTATAACATCATCTCCACCATTACCAATACCTTCATCATTATCTCCGATATTGGTATCATCTCCTGTTCCACTGTCTATAACATCATCTCTCATTACCGCCATCACCATCACCTTGCTCATTGTCTCCAACATTGAGATCAAATCCGTCTCCACTGTTTATAACGTCATCTCCACCATTACCGTTACCTATAGCATTATCGCCAACATTGGTATCATCTCCTGTTCCACTGTTTATAACATCATCTCCACCATCACCGTCACCATTGAAGTTATTGAAGTTATCTCCGATATTGGTATCATCTCCTGTTCCACTATTTATAACATCATCTCCACCATCGCCATTACCATTAAGATTATCTCCTCTATTCAAATCACTCCCATCTCCACTGTTTATAACATCATCTCCACCATCACCACCACAACATCGGTTATCCCCAGTATTTTGATCATCTTCTGCTCCACTGTTTATAACATCATCTCCACCATCACCATTACCATCATCGTTATCTCCGATATTGGTATCGAACCCATTTCCACTGTTTATAACATCATCTCCACCATTACCAGCACCCACTTCGTTATCTCCGATATTGGTATCGAGGAACCCATCTCCACTGTTTATAACATCATCTCCACCATCACCATCACCAAAGAAGTTATCTCCTCTATTCCAATCACTCTCATGTCCACTGTTTATAACATCATCTCCACCATCACCATCACCGTCGAAGTTATCTCCAGTATTGAAATCAAATCCATCTCCACTGTCTATATTATCATCTCCACCATCACCACCACCAAACTGGTTATCTCCAATATTTTCATCATTCCCATCACCACTGTCTATATTATCATCTCCACCATCACCATCGCCTTCATTCTTATCTCCAGTATTCCTGTCATTTCCTCCCTTACTATCAATACGATCATCTCCACCCTTTCCCTCAATATCATCATCATTATCCGAACCTTCCAAGTTGTCATCACCATCAGTTCCAGTGACAGGGTCAGCAAGAACTTGATTCAGTAATTGTCCGGGAAAAAGGCTTAATGTAGTCGGTATCAGAGCACCGATTAGTAGGATAGAAGCAATAAAAATTGCAGGTATCATTAAATTGTACGTTTGAGTGAATTATATAAGTATTTTAGAATGTTTTTATATTCTAGACGTCCCTGATGCATCTTATTATCCAATTCAAACTCTATTGTGGTATATGTTCAAAATAACTAATCAGTATGTTACCTTTTGCCAATTCTCATTTTGACATCATCGTCTTTTACATCATCTAATGCAATGATTAAATTCTCTTAAAGACGTCCATTAAGAGAAATAATAATATTTGACGAATCAATTTAGAATTTGGATAGAATGTAACGTTACCTATTCCTAGATTCTTATCACTTTATTCTATTCAAAATTGTTAGGACTTTCTACCAGTAATGGTATCACTCCATACATTCACTGGATCCGATGTTCCGAATATGAGATTAATTGAGGTCTAAAAGGTTATACTATTAATTAAATTGTGTTGAGTTTAAATCATTATATAATTTATTGAGAAATAGCTAGTTTACAGATGAACTAAGCAAAAGAAACCTTTCAACAAAACCGGTGACTCCGTCGAGATTAAAGATGACGGAAAAGATGTGATTGTGACAGTTCAATATACGACCAAGGTGGAGCCAACGATGTCAGCGACGCAGGACAACTTTAATGATATAGTCTCGGTTTATGAAAGGACAGGCTTTACCGAAGAGCCAAGGCAATAGTTCGTTTTATACCAGTTCTTTTAACTTTCTTATAGTTTGTTGGCTATAATATAGTAACGTACAGAACTCATACGTAAGGCGATTCGGTGGGTCTTTACGATGACCCACCAAACACCAAAATTCTCTATCTAATATAGTTATTATCATTTACTTGATGCAATAAGATTAAGTTTGAAAGGTTACCATGTACAATAACAAACAATCGACATTTCCATTGGAAAGAACATTGAAACATGGTTTACTTTGCCTAAAAATACTTATTCTGTTAATAGTTATTTTTTACTCATTCTTAACTGGTAATCGTTAATTTGGTTTTTTACCTCCTGACGCAAACCGTTCATACTAATAGGTTTTTGAATAATTTTATCTATTAGTCCCTTTTTTATGTCGATTTGAAGTTCACCAGGTTCAATTTCATAACCACTGATTATCATGGTTCTGGTTTTAGGACTGAGTTTTTTTATCTTCTTTACCAAATCCAATCCATCTAGCCTAGGCATCATTAGATCGCAAATCACTAGAATATATTCTTCTTTATTATTTGTAAAATGCTTTAGAGCCTCTAAGGAATCATTAAAAGTGAAAACCGAAATTCCACCAATCCCACGTAAAGCCTCCGCAAATATCATGCTAATGTCTGAGTCATCATCTACTATCCCTACCATCCCTTCATTAGGAGATATTTGCCCAGATTCCGAGGACGCTACTCCCATATAGAACACTTATTATTTACTTTGTCTTTTATTTTCTTCCAGTCACCTATATCATGTTGTGGTCCGATTGATGCTCCACTACCAGTATAATCACCCATTACTTCCAAAACATAGTCAATGTCATTCAGTTTTTTTAGAATTTCTAGGTTCAAACGGTGATGCGAGACGTAGTGTGTACCCTTATCATAGATGGCAGGAACTGATCCAGTCGTCTGCAATATATGATCTCTTGATTTCTGTGGATCTGTTCCATCTTTTGCGAAGACTTCAACAGTATACATTGGTTTTGGATTTTTTGGATCTTGTTGCAAACGTGTAACGAGATCGAAAACTAAAGCAGGATCTACTTTGTAGAAAATTCTGCGATATGTTTCTGCTAATTTTGCACTCTGTAGATTGAGTTCTTCTAGTTCAATAATACTTTCTTTCTGTTCACTCAAAGTAATTCTTTCCCTCCTTTCTTAAAGAAATCATAAGTTATTTCTGGCGATACAAGCACTTTAATCCTAGTAAAGTCGCTTTTTTATTAATATCAAAGGTTTGATATTTTTAACGCTTAAATTTTATTTCTGTCTTTTTGGATATGTAAAGGATTGATTTTCTGGCTCATTTACTTGTGTGACCACACTCTAAACATGCACCACTTTTAAACTCTAACCACTCACCACATTTTTGACAATATGATTTTTTATTTTCAATTTTATCCTGAATCTGAGAATGTCTTTTAATAAACCTACGAAGGGAAGAATATTTTTATTCCTTCAGTTTAAGCTCCCATAAGGCTTAAGTTTTTATAATCTATTGCGTACAGTCGTCTCGGAGACTTGAGCCTTGCATGTCTAGTAACGACAGAATTGTTAGCGTAGTAGATGATGAGATTTATATTACTAAACTCTTTCATGAGGCTTTGCGCCAAAATATTGATGGAATTTCAGTTTTCTCTTTCATCGATCCCGTCAAGGCATTTGAGCACTTTACAGAGAACAGTGAGAATTATACCTTAGTTATTTCTGATCTAAGAATGCCTGGTCTTAATGGCTTGGAATTACTCAAAAAAGTAAAGACTTCGAATCCTAAAGTAAGAACGATATTGATGAGCGCTTATAATTTTGAGGAAGAGGAATTATATCAGCAATATATGAAAGAAGGAGTGATAAACTCAACTATTGAGAAACCTGTCACAATGAATAGACTATACCAAAGAGTAAGGGATCAATTAGATGTTAATTAAATAGGCATAAGTAAAAGTCATAGAATTTGCAGGGTTGATATAAATGGTTCAAGTGAAGAAGCGAATTTTGATAGTCGATGAGGATAAAGACGTAGGCGGAACTTTTCAAACGATACTCGAAAATTATGGTTTTGATATAGATTACTTTACAGATCCGGTTGTGGCTTTGGAAAAATTCAAACCAAGTCTATATGACTTGACGATATTGGATATTAAGATGCCTGAAATTAATGGGTTCGAATTATATGACCAACTGAAATCAAGGGATTCCAACATCAAGACACTATTTATCACAGCGCTGGATAGCGTAGAGTCTTACAATAATCGAAATATCAAAGTTTACCCTCTAAGCGGAGCAAGACATTTCATGATGAAACCCGTAAGGACCGAGGAACTTTTGCAACAAGTTTATCAGATGACGAATTAGCCAAGAAGAATATGAGGATGGTTTACAAATGTTTTCTTTAGTAATAGAATGTTCTTCTAGCCTGCTGTATATTTAGAATCATTTTCTTCCGTCTTATAGAACATTCTATCATACTCCTTTTTATTTAAGTTATAACGAGAGCAAATTAAGGCAACTAGTGGATGATGGAGTTGTTTCTTGTTCAACGGGTATACACGCATTAACCACTAGTTGCTTATTTTATATTTTGTCGCCCATAAATAACCAACTCTCCATCAAGCATCATCCACTGATGGGATCATCACTATCGCTTAACACCTATGATCTAATGCAATGATTATAAACTCTTAAACATGTCTGTTAAGCGAAATAATGATATTTGACGAATCAATTTAGAGTTTTGATAGAAAATAACGTTACCAATTGCTAGATTCTGATGACTTTCTACTGTTCAAATAGTTTAGAACTTTCCACCAAAGAAATTATATAATTCGGTAGACACGAGTCTTCAACGTGTAATCACGCGACTGGTGGGGCTCGATTGTTTCTTGTTCATTAACGACGGGCTGCTTCCAAACCCATCAGTCGCTTATTATAGTTTGCTATAAATATTATGATCGAAATTCTAAATACATTCTGACTGATTACGTTCTGAGTATTTTTTGCGGTAACAGAATTCCAGAGTTTTAATTTAAATCCTGTCTCGCTCTCTTCACAGCATTTGATATGTGGGGTCTAAAAGCCTATCAAATAGAATAATATAAAATAATAGACACTCCCTCTCATTTGCACAAGAGGGAGAGATTGAAAATTAGGTTTTCTCTTGTCTCTGTATAAACCTACGTTTCATACAAAGATGATACTTAAACCTCTTGCTGAACTATCTTATCTTATCTTTATCAATCTACATATTATGTCGTATGATTACTATGCAAAATTATTCACTTAATAAAGAGCAAACTTCATTCAATGATTTACTTGATTCGTTCCAATATTTGATAATCATCTTTTCCCACGATAAGACCCAAATTGTTCCCAGAATCCCATTGGACATTTATGACAACTTTGTTAAGATTCAAGAAAGTGCATTTTACAGTTCCCATATCACCTTCTTTCAATCTGCTATTAGGATCATCTGTATGAATGAGTTTGATGCGTTTGCCACATAATCTTTCATCAAACATTGTAGTCGACTTTCGATCTATTGGTATAGCAAAATTGATTTTTCCCTTATTCATTTATTATCGACGGGGGCTAGAGCGTATTAAGTTTGCATATAACTGGATCACTTATTATCTGACAAGTTTGATTTGACTCGGTTTGGAGACTACTTGAGTAACATATTCAGACGTCATTACATTTGCATAAATGACTATTCGACCTTAAAATGATATGTAAATTGTGCTGTGTTAGAATTTCCTGCACCACTAAGTGTAGTAGGTTCTACACTGTTTTGGTAGTAGACCGTATGATTTCCAGGCTGGAGGGGTTTCAAAAAAGCAAACCATCCATGTGCTGCTGCAGGGAATGTCCCATATTTTTCATTTAGTATGTGACCGTTATTTAGTACAGTAGCATTAAACTGCTCAGTATTTACTTCAGTTATATTATTCATAATATTTGTCTTGTAATCAATGACATCTAACGTAGCAACAGGAGTATTGTCAACCTTGACCAGTCCCTTTATCTTCCCTAAATCAAATCCTCTTGCTGCCTTAGTTAATTCTTGAAATGGTTGATCTAAGCAATCTTTTTCTCCTGCGTTACATTCACCCGTCCAAATTGGAATTAGAATTGATTCATTACGCGAAATTGTACAGTTCTGATTCCAAACGCCTCCGGCAGACGTATCTACCAGCATCACCGTAGAATTCTCCCTGTGAATGAGGCATCCATTCTCCTTTAGGCCAGTGAAAGTGTTAGTTTCTGGGTCTATTCCGACAGAATAATCCCAATTCCAATATTTTGCTACCCAATCACTTGAACAACGTAAGAAAGAATCAAAAGATCAACATAGTAAAAGAAAAGATCCTTCCTACATTTATCTAGATGAAAATAATCAAGTTAAAGAAATAGCATTATCAAAGTTAGATTCTGCGGGTGCTTTAATCAATTACAAAAATCCAGCTAAATTAATTCACAATTCTATATTTGGTTATTAATTTTTTTTACCTACTAACTTTGTTAATTTTGAAACGGGCAAAAATAGAACTGTTGAATATATCATTATCAACAAAGTTCAACATTCTTCAATTTACACTGGTGGAAAGAATCGTAGCATGATGATAAACCCAGTTTCCCACCAGTTTGGTATGTAGACTAGTGATTTAAAACGTAGCATAAGATATAAAATTTATTTCATGCAATATAATATAATAAAATTTAATTCAAAATACTAGGCCGAAACGATATTCGAATCAGCGAACAAATTAAGATATTCTTAGGGTTACCTTCTAAGTATACAGATATTTTTTACAATAACGTTCTAAGAAATACAAATATTTTTATACCAACCAAATCAATAAAGAAGTTAATAATTAACAACTGATGGGAGCAATTTGTAGTTTGAATGAACAAGAACCAACCAATTTCCCACCAATTGTTTCTGGTTGCGTTATAATTTGGTGTACTACATACTATAAAACGGCTTAGGTAGAATGTTATAAGAATATATGAATTAGTAACGTTATTCTCTATAAAACTCTGATTGTTTTACAAAATAATCATTAAATTTCTGTATAGTAGGAAGTTTTATATCTAGTAAATGGTAAAATAATAAAATGAAATGTCCTAAATGTGATCATGATAATTCTACTGAAGACTTAGTTAAACAACTAGCAGAATGTCGTTGTGGTTGTCATAATGAAACCCATCTATTCTAATATTTATGGTCTTGCTGTGTTAGTTCCAATTTTTGTTAATTGCTTATAATGTTCGAATATAATCGACATAAGGATTGGTTGTATTAACACTGGTCTGCAAGCCATGCTACCCGCCACATTATAAAGTCTTGAAATAGAAAACGTTTCATCAAACTTTTTCCTTTCACTCTTATCCAATAATTGCCTAAATGGTTTCCATTTTGTTCTTTCAATTTCTACTGCAATTCGATAAGAAGGAATTGTTCGACCCATAAGGCAATAACATTATTATGAATTCTTCAATTTAAGACCTAGATCACCCAAAGGGGAGGAAGTAATGAAAGGCAGGATTCACTAAACAATAATGTTTCCATCGATGAAATAGTTTAATAAAAATAATTAATCCTTATAAATAAGATTTCCAGTAGTTCAGGAAATGGCTAGAACCGGATTCATGCAATCAGTCTTGATTCTAACTCTGTTCGCTCTGATGGCGATTATAACATCAAATAGTCAATCATTTGGCACAAAGGGAGGCATAGAACAAATACCATCGGAACCTACAGATTTTCCCAGTGATAATCCTGATCTGATCAAGGTGGATGTGACCAGTGCAAATAAAGATTCAATTGGATTTTATCATGTTATAGGTGATATCAAGAACTTGGGTAACGATACTTTACAAAATGTTCAGGTTATTGGACATTTCTACGATGACAATAATAAAACAATTGGGGTGACAAGTTGTTGCTATTCAGATCCAAGCGATATCGAACCAGGACATACAGCCACGTTTGACAGTTTTGTTAATGAAGAAGATATATCTGGAAAACCGACGTCGTTTAGGTTATCATTCGAATGGGACTAAGGTCACTTGTGAAAACTAATCGAATCCCTTTCCCAATAAGAGGTATATACCAACTTTATTAAGTCCCAAGTCTTACTCTTTAGCCTGCAAGCACTCGAGTTATTCCCCTCTTTAATGGATAATGAGGTTAGTCGGTAGGTCTAGCGCTTTTATAATTTTTATATGATTGATTTAATTGGTATGCAGCAGATACTAGCCGATTTGAGATATTTATCAAAACATGTGGATCAAACTTTGATCTATCCCGTTCCATCTCCTGTGAATATGTCTTGAGTTCTTCCAATTTTTCTTCCAGCATTATAATACTTGAACCTAATCTTCTGAAATTTTCTTCTGAACTCATGTATATGTCCAAGTCACAAAAGTATTAAAACTCGCCGTGCCCAGAATGGTGCTATTGTCATGGAAAAATACTGCGATAAATGTCTAGCACGGGTTGGCAATGAAAAAAACCTTTCTACAATCTTATCATATTCATTTTCTATCCGAGATTTTTATTAAACCAAACTTTCAGTATAGTATCATTAGCCATGGATGGATCATAGTCCATAAGGGTGGATATAGATACTCGTGCTCAAATGTTTATAATCCATTTAAATACGCTCTAATTTAACATATAAATGAGAAATACAAGGTCGTAGAAGCGATATTAATTTTATTCTACTTAATGAATTGTAGAAATATTTTTACTTGCTACGGTATCTTGTAGACGAATTATCCTAGAAATTTCTCATCAATATGAACTCCCTAAAAGGTAAAATAAGATTATCAAAAACAAATAAAAAACTTGACATCGTACTATGTTTTGTAATTCTTGGTATTTGAATCATGAAAATTATTTTTGTTGCTTATAGTTTATTTGTCGTACTTTCAATTTATTTTTTACAATCTGATCTGCCAATTTTTTATTCAATGAATTCATATGCTCTTGCACCTGACCAAGATAAAGTAGGATATGATAAGTTTGGGATTAGAGAAATTTATCCAACTAAAGAATATGGTAGGGAGTGGTATGTAAATATGGGCAATCCAAAAGATGATGAAAACTTTTCAATTACTTTTAATCCAAATCTTACTAGGCAAGTCGATGGTTCTTGGAGAATTTCTGCTCCAGTAGTTAGGATGAATGTTGAGACATTAGATGGACAAACAAACTGGAAGAATGTCGAAATGACGGGATACGCAAAGATCAATTCGGTGATTGAAAATAGTAGCAATAAGGTGATAGAGAATGACCTAACTTGGTATGCCCGAGGTGGAAAACATAATCAAAAAACCCCTTGCGAGGCAACAGCCTATATGGGAGGTCTTTATGACAATGGTAAAGTTGGCTGGAAAAAAGAACTATGGTTTGTGGGTGGATATACAGACGAAAGACAATCAAACAAAATTACCAATTCATTAATTGATAGGTGGGTTGGATGGAAGGTAATAATTTATAACATAAATAATTCGGAGGTAAAATTAGAATCGTATCTAGACAACACAAATACTAACTATTGGGTTAAAGTTACCGATCTAGTTGATGATGGAGGATGGTACGCAAAGACGGGAGACTCAGTTTTTTTTGATCCTGAATGTTCCAAAGATAAGGACTCTATAATTACTGATTCAGGATCTACTGCTACATTCAGATCTGATAATTTGATCTGGGATTTCAAGAATTTAAGTATTAGAGAAATCCAGCCAAACCAATAATCTGATTAATGATGATTTTTGAATTATTTTAGGTGCTAGTATGAAATTTTCTAGGAATTACTATTATCTTTGATCTAGTATTTGAGCAGCAGAATCTCTAATAAATTCCATGACTCAACATTCGGTAGACGCAGTAAATCGGGTTCGTAATTTGACTGTTGGTATGGAAAAAATGTTGGTACAAATATGTAGTTTGAGCATTCAAGGATTATGGTAATGAGCTCAATAAAAATCTAAATTTTGCTATCATCTAAATCTTGACTAGACATTCATAATTAATTTGAGTTCTATTATGTCTTGGAAAATTGATCAATAATATGATCAATTTCATTTTTTATTTTACGTTTGGCAAAAATACCAAATACTGTTCCAAGTTTTCCAAATTTAAGATCCGCATCTATCTCTATTTCTGTGCTTGAATTAGATTTTGGGTTTAATTCTATAATCAATATCGTACCTTTTGTATCCCCTTCTATAATTTCACTTTTGAGCGTTCTATTTGGTTCTAAGATGTGTTTTACCTTCTGCATTATTTCTTTTCTTGATATGGAAACGATCTCTTCAGTTACTATGTGATTATCAGATTGTTCTAAAATATTGAATGATTTATATCTATCAGGGAATAAACTTGGTAATTTATCAATATCTTTAACTACCGAAAAAACTCTTTCCTGTGGTAAATTAATAATTTTGGATGATGCGACTCTGACCATGATGGATGTAAGGTTTGCCGATTTTTAAACAATGTCTTTCTATATATGCCTTATATAATTACTTAACGAGATAAATTTCAGATGAAAAACTATTATCATGAATTTGAAGTGAATTCTAATATTGATGATGTTTGGAAATTTTATACCAACATAGGACATCTTGAGATAGTTAGTCCAAAAGATATAAAATTGAGAACAATACAAACTACAGATAAAATACTAAAACAAGGAACAGTTGCATATTTTTCTGGAAAGCTAATCATAAGTACAAAATGGTACTCCAAAATAACTTCTTTTGAAAAATATCAATATGTGGATGAAATGATTCAAAATGAAAATAAAAAGCCTCCATTTAGAATATGGAAACACAAGCATATATTCAAGGAAATTGGCGATTGTAAAACAAACGTCATTGACGAAATTGAGTTTGGTTTACCGTATGGATTTATAGCGAATATATTAGAAGTATTCATTTTATTCAAACTCCAAAAGATATTTGAGTACAGAAAAATGGTGACAAAAAAATTTCTTGAGAATAATCTGTAATTACTAACTGAACCTAAGACTGAATTTTGGATTGCTTTCTGACCAAAAAAAATGAGATACATAACGCCGAAAGCGAGAGAAATAACATCGTACCAAAAATAAGATCATATGCCGATGCTGATGGAAAAAATTGATACTGGTTCTTTTGTAAAGTAACTGGAAATAAGTGGCTCTGCATAAACAAGCCTGCAATAGCTGGACCTATTGAACTCCCTATGATTCTTAACAAATTACTAATTCCAAGTGAGATGCCTATTTGTTGGAATGGACTCTGCAACATTACGATATTAGTACTACTCACATTTGTTAGGGAGACGCCAATGGATATGACTACTAAATATATTGATATATAAAATTCATTTATTCTCATAAACAAAAGCAAAGAAAAACCAAATGACATCGCAACTGTACCAACTAGTAGTGGAGTTGTCTGTCCAATTTTTGTTATGATAAAACCAGCCAAAGGACCCAAAATCAATAGTACTAGTGCAAAAGGCATTTGTACTAGTGACGTCTGGATTGCATTTTTATCAAATCCTACTGGGTGAGGACTTTGGAGCAATATGGGTAAAGTCTGAAAAATTGTAAACATAGACATACCTACAATTAGTAAAATGATATTTGATGACAAAATCTTCCTATCAAGAAATAGGCTGGAAGTAATTAGCGGAAATTTAGTTTTCCTTTCAAACAGTAAAAAAAGAATGAAG
>Ga0209896_1000015_pt1 | contig 14456 bp, 13 predicted proteins | sample GWRWS2_20_30_FD_187214 | JGI IMG/M metagenome (GOLD analysis project Ga0209896, IMG submission 187214) | Riverbed sediment microbial communities from areas with vegetation nearby in Columbia River, Washington, USA - GW-RW S2_20_30 (SPAdes)... | ecosystem: Environmental > Aquatic > Freshwater >... | reverse complement strand
AATGCAAAAGGAATTAGAGAATATTGCTGAATTAGAGCTCTCGAGTCATGAAAAAGATACTTACAACAAGAAGAAGACTAGACAGAAGACATTACTTGATTATGCTAGTAAATAGGTAGTAATCCCATTACCATTGAATGGGTTTTTTGTATCTAAAGAATCCTCCATTAGGACTAGTGCCATCAAGCAAAGCAAACTGAACAATATCTTTGGCTGCAGCCTCGGGACTTACTGGCGCCATATTTCCACCCATGTCAGTACTCACCCACCCCGGACATACTGCATTAACTTTAATGTTGCAATCTCTTAATTCGTGAGCGGCGATTAACGTAAGGGCATTTAGTGCTGTCTTGGATATTCTATAAGCGGCGACGTTTCCACCCATTTCACTCATTGCTCCATATCCAGATGAGATGTTTACTATCCCACCATAGCCATTTTTCCTCATTAAAGGAACAAAAGCTTGGCACATATGAAATGCCCCATAGAAGTTAACTTCTAAGGTATGTCGCATTGTCTTCTCGTCCAAGTCAAACACGCTTATTCCTTCATCAAGGTAAACTCCCGCATTGTTTATCAAGATATCAAGTCTTCCGTAAGTTTTAACAATCCAATCCCTAAGACTTGCAATATCTTTACTATTAGTTACGTCAAGTCTGTGGAATACGATATTATCACCAGAATCTAGTTTAGCGACAGCACGTCGACCATCTGCCTCATTTCGACATGTAAGAACAACACGGCAGCCTAGCCGGGCTAGTTCTTTGCATATTTCATATCCAATTCCACGGTTTCCTCCTGTTACAATCGCAATATTTCTCTCCATGGGCATCAGTTTACTGTAACATTGTTAAAGGACGCATTTCCAATAAAGATATTACCAGGATTAAAACATGTCCCTAAAATAGTGACTGTTTATTGTGCACCCTATCTAATCCGGTAGAAATTAGTTAACTCCCACAAGCTCTATTCGAAATACCATATTTTTCATTATAAACCAATTCATGAAGAGGTAATCGGTTCTTCCCATTACCTGTCCACCTTCTTTGTGGATATCCAAATCCTATGATGGCACTCACATTCAATTGCTGTGGGATTCCAAAGTCCTTGCGCAGTTTATCTTGCTCTATTCCTGTAAAGATGCCTGAACCTACTCCATAATTCCATCCGGCTAACTGCATGTTCTGTAGCACTCGTCCTGCATCAATCAAATGAAAAGCATATTTTGGATTCGTTAAAATAATTATCGCGAAATTACAATTTGCAACCCAACTTCCACTCGTACTGTCTTCTGCAAGGTTCTTTATGTTATCCTTATTCTCGACTAGTATAAACCGCCAGTGTTGTGTATTTAGACCAGTCCCTGTCATTCTAGCAGCTTCGAGGACTTTTAATTTTATTTCCTGCGGTACATCTTTGGTACCGAACTGTCTTATATCCAGCTTTGTCCTTATACAATCAAAAGTATCCATATTTTACGTACTTCTTAATGTCTTAAAGGTTTAAAATTTAATCAATGAAATGTTAGTAGTCAGTAATTAAATTTAACGAACTCAGTCTAAAAATAGGGCCCATAACGGGTCCAAAAATTGTGTCAAATTTGACCCGCTTTACTTCCATTGATAGCTTCAGGAGGTAATTGTTCTGGCAACGTATTGTTAAGACTAGATTTGTTTGTGATATTAGAATTTAGTATAGTGTCGTTAGATGGAATATTCATTGTGGTATTACCTGTTTGACTCATTTTTACGTGGAATGTATATGTATTTTCTGATGCAACATTATCTGCACCCAAGCCCTGAACAGAGAGCGTATATGAGACCTTGTGGTCCCCTGGTGGTAACGGTTTCAGAAAGGTAAACCAGCCGTGCGCTCCGGCAGGCCATGTTCCAGTGACCTGATCAGCCGCATAAGTATTTTCTGGTATCGTGACATTGAATGGTTTTGCGTAAATTTCAGTAAAGTTGTCCATGGTGTTTATCTTGGTATTTAAAATATTATTGGGGGACATAGAAGTTATCTCATCAAGTTTAGCTACACTTTTACCATCAACCTTGACGTCCGACGTTACCGCACCCAAATCTAGTTGTTCTTTTGCCATTTTAGAGAGTTGTCCAGCGGGAGTATTGTCTGGCACCTCATCCTTGTTATTATTTTCGAAAAATCCATTCCACGAGGCAATCATAATACCATCCTTTGAAGAAATATCACACTCCAATTCATGTTTACCTGCAATTGCAGGGTCAAGAAGCATAACCATTGAGTTCGATTTATTAATTAGACAGCTACCGTTTGGTGGCTCGGATTGTTCTGGCGTTAGTGAAATCATCCAATTCCAATACTTTCCTGGCCATTCGTCGTATGGTATGCCAAAGGGTTTTTCGTCCTTTGAAAATACCTCAGCGCCATATGCAGTAATAATTCCAAAATAAATTAATAAAAACGAAGCAAGAAACAGCAAACCCAACATAATTCTAAAAAGACTTTGTTTCCTAATGTTCTCCTGAACCTGAAACTTTTTCATATGAATTATACAAGTAGGGTTTGACTTAACATTTTCGTAAACTTATATTAGTTGCGTAATATTTTCCAGTATATAATTGCCTGTTTCTAGCAAACTTCATCAGCTAACGAAAAAAATGGTTGGTTGCTTTACCTTTGATTTAAATAAAAAAATTTCATTCTTTTTCATATTGGTTATCGCAAGTATTATTATTATTGATTCTACTATTGTTGAATTCTATTCTTTTAGCGGAGTCAGAACTTCTTCTGCGGTCAATGTTGTAATTTTCATTGCGTTTTCCGTAGTTTTTGCCTTTAGCGGCATATTATTGGTAAACTGTGTTAAGACCATCACCTCAAAATCGACCTATAAACTCCCCAAAAACTTGAAAAATTTTCATTACATTATTTTTGGTACTCAAATCCTAACTATTGGTCTTATCTCTGTAACCATATTTCAAATTATTACGTTTAATAAATATCATATTCTGCTATTACAGGTTGTTACCTATATTAGTCATGTTTCAGCATTAGTATTTGCAATTCCTTTAGTCTTCATTCTAGCCAAATGGTTCAAATCCAGAAGAAATTACATAATCCTTTTGTACATAATAACATTTTCTCTAGTATCTGCGAACATAGTAGTTTCTCTTACCTATTATGAAAAAATTCTTTTGCGTTCTAACGCAATTGAAATAAGACCATATCGTATTTCTACATATGTAATATCATTCTATTCAATACCTGCTGAAGAATTATTATCTACCGTCTATAATGTCACTTTCATCCTGTCATTTTTAGTTATATGGGTAGCTACTATGGCTTTGCTAAACCAATACAAATACAGGCTTGGCAAAATTAGGTATTATGCTCTTACCATAATACCATTGATTTATTTCATTTTCCCTTTTCATACTTATTTCGGAAATTTGTTGTCTCCGTTTGTGCTCGATTCCCCAATCGCTGTAAGTGTGATGTATACAATCCTTTTTAGTGCTACAAAACAAGTTGGTGCCTTTCTATTCAGTTTATCTTTCTTGATAGCTTCTACTGTAGTTCCAAAGGATAGTGTGAGAAAATCTCTATTAATTTCCTGCATTGGGATGACTATACTTTTCAGCTCTATCGAGATAACACCACTCAATTATAAGGTCTTCCCTCCGTACGGTCTTATAACAGAAGCGTTTATCCCACTAGGAGCATTCTTGTTACTCGTCGGAATCTTCACTTCAGCTGTAAATCTATCCCAAGATGGAGAGTTGCGTAGAGATTTCCGCAAAAGTGTAGTGGCACAGTTGAACCTATTAAGGACAATTGGAATTGCACAAATGGAAAAAGAACTTATAAACAACTTCAAATTGACAGAAAAACGTTATCAGAATCTAGAAACAACACAAGAAAGTTATTCTGAAGAGAATGTAAAGCAAATTGTCCACGAAGTTTTGGAAGAACTCAAGCAAAAGGACTTTGGAAAGAGAAAGACTTAAAGCTTACCTTATTGTATAACAACTTAAGAAATCCTCTTTTAGCACCGATATCGTCACGCATCCCTTCTGATCTATCAAGAAATTACTATAAAGGATTCATATTGTAAACACATTTAGTCCCTTCAGGTCCATTCAGAAATTAATGTTCTTGTATGGCTATCAGAGGATTCGAATTTGCATCAAAATTACCATGAAAGTTATATACATGCTTATCTGATAATCGCTATGCGGGTGTCATATTGGCTTGGGTCAGATTGAGTCGTCAGGGCCTTGTTTCCATTGCATAAGCATTTACCATTACTTTTTATATGTTACACTAGTATTGCTAACATTTTATTCATTTTCTCAGAACTTGCAACTTAATTTGAGTCAATTTGTTTCAGCAGCGGTTTCAGATTTTAATTTTGGCGCCGCAGGAGATTGGGGATGCACATCAAACACCGATGCTACATTAGCCAATATGAATGGAAAGGGTCCCGAACGGGTTTTTGGACTAGGTGATTATTCATATGCATCCACCGGCAGTTGTTTCTTTACAAAGATAGATGGCTCTGGTCTTACTGGCAAGACTAAGATTGCAATAGGTAATCACGAAGACGATGATTCCGAAGGATTCAGTGGATATATGAGTCATTTTAGCCAATCTCAGACGTATTTCTCCTATAACCATGGTGATGTTCATATCCTTGTTATTGACACAGACAGGAACAGTTATGCATCTGGTTCGGCTCAAAGAAGTTTTGTCCAGAACGATTTGCAATCAGCTTCGACTAATCCAAACATAAAATGGATAATTGTTTATCTTCATAAACCAATGTATACATCACCCAATACTTGTGGTAGCTCATCGTGTTCCAACACTGGATCTGAAAACACTAATATTAGAAATGGATTTGGCCCCATGTTTGCTCAATATGGAGTAGACCTTGTGTTGCAGGGCCATGTTCACAATTACCAACGAACGTACAAATTAACATACAATCCAGGCAATCCAGCTAGTCCCACAATAACTGACAATAATCCAAACACGTACACTGAAGGGGGTGGGGCGATCTATGCTATAGTTGGCACTGGTGGAGTCAACTTCCACGCTTTGTCTGGAAAAGCAGCATTTACATCAAGCCAGCAGGACGATTTTTTTGGTCCGCTAGATATCCAAAGTACCAATAACGGAAATACGTTACAAGGGAAGTTCTATAGAAATGGTAACAATGATGTATTAGACAGTTTCAGTATCACAAAGGCTGGTAATTTGCCGCCAGTAGCAAATGCAGGATCTGACAAAATTGTCGAAGAGGGCACAATGGACGTAGTACTTGATGGGAGCGGTAGCTCGGATTCTGATGGTACCATAACCTCATACTTGTGGGCCCAAACGGAAGGATCAGCTGTAGTACTAAATAGTACGAATACTGCTGCAGTTAGTTTTGATGCACCTATTGTTTCAAATGATACATTATTGAAATTCAATCTAACAGTAACTGACAATGGCGGCGTAACTAATTCTGATACTGTTGCTGTGACCATCAAGGATGCCAATCAAGCTCCGATAGCGAATGCCGGTCCCGACCAATCAGTAAATGAGAGCACTACAGTCACACTAGATGGTAGTGCAAGTAATGACCCTGATGGAGACTTGCCTTTATCATACTTGTGGATACAGACTGCAGGTGCTCACAACGTTACTCTAATTGGAGCCAATATGGCCAATGCCACATTCACGGCACCTAATGTGAGTTCGTCTGGGGATATACTAATATTTTCCCTTAATGTGACAGATGCCAGTCTAGCCTCGTCATCGCCACTAGACTCTGTAAGTGTTACTGTTAATGATAATCCACAACTTAACAATCCACCTCAGACTCTGAACCAGACTGTTTCTACAAACAAAAATGCTGCTATTGATATAGCCCTTACCGCTACAGATCCTAATAATGACCCTCTGACATATACAGTAGTAACCCAGCCAACAAATGGGACCCTATCAGGTACTGCTCCTAACCTCACCTACAATCCAAATCTTGACCATGTAGGATCTGACAGCTTTACCTTTAAAGCAAATGATGGTATTGTAGATAGTAGCAATGTGGGTGTCGTCTCTATCTTAATATCAGAACCCAGATCCGCGACTCTCACCATAGATCCCATCTCGAACGTACCTTGGAGCAAAACAATTACTGTAGCAGGAAAATTGACCGACAACGTAGGTGGCAATGTCGGAATAGGGGGAAAAACCATCAGCTTTGATGGTACAGGCGCTGAGAACTTACAGTCAGCAGTAACTGCTTCTAACGGTACCTTCACTTCTACAGGAGCTGCGCCGCAAACTGTTGCAACTGGCTGGACAGTTCAAGCTCATTTTGCAGGTGATGCCGGCTATGACAAATCTATGGCATCCGCAACATATGACACACTGAAACATGATACATCTCTGTCAATATCTATTAGTCCGAGCAGGTTGAAAGCGGGCGCAACATATAGTGTGACTGGAATGCTGACTGATATTACCAATGTTCCCTCTTCTGCATTAAGCGGAAAGATAATCTCTTTCACAGCAACTCCCCCCATAGTTATAAGTGACAAGATAACGGATGCTATAGGACAATATAGTGCAACTGGACTCAAGGCACCCAACACTAAAGCTTCATACAATATCCAAAGTCACTTTGCCGGAGATTCACTATATGGCCTCAAAGATTCTCCTACAGCCATACTTCAAGTCATAGGTAAGGGAACTTCTACCTCCACGGCCACTGGTCTTCAAAACATGACTGGCCCTTCCAGTACAACTAGCTCTGAAAACCTGACTAATGGTACGTCTCCTCCTAGCGAGAATGTACTAGTTCAAAATAACGCGCCAGTAGCCAACGGAGGGGATGACCAGACAGCATCAGCAAATACTGAAGTCACACTTGATGGAACCAAGAGCAGTGATGAAGATGGAAAGCTTGTTTCATACAATTGGGAACAAACGGACGGTCCTAAAGTAGATATTATTAACTCTGATGAAGCAAAGGCTAGTTTTAATGCACCATCACTATCTGAAGATTCAAAGTTGGTCTTCAAGCTCACTGTTATAGATGACCAAGATGCCTCAAACTCAGATGATGTGACAATAGAAGTTAAAAAAATAGAGAACATACCTCCAAAAGCTGAAGCTGGGAGGAATCAAAAAGCATCAGCAAATACTGAAGTCACACTTGATGGAACCAAGAGCAGTGATGAAGATGGAAAGCTTGTTTCATACAATTGGGAACAAACGGACGGTCCTAAAGTAGATATTATGAACTCTGATGAAGCAAAGGCTAGTTTTAATGCACCATCACTATCTGAAGATTCAAAGTTGGTCTTCAAGCTCACTGTTATAGATGACCAAGATGCCTCAAACTCAGATGACGTGACAATAGAAGTTAAAAGTAACACTGAATCCAAATCCAATGAAGTCGAAAGTAGCACTGAATCAGAATCCAATTAAAATAGGAACAATAGTGTCTAGTGATGGATTTGAAATTTTCTCGCTGCTTATCAAGAATTAAACTTGGTCAACAATTTTAATCTGGAATATATAGGTATGACTGAATATTAGAAATCAGCAATATATATTCCCACGAAAAAAGAAGAGCCTGAAGCTTAGTACTCCTTTTCAATATCAAAAACCTGCTTTTAGCACCAATATCGTCACGCATCCCTTCCGACTAATACGGAATATTAGAAACGAATCAAAAAAAGAAAATAAAACAAGATTGCCTGAAATTAATTCCTATCTCTTCTGATGCGATATATTTGCAAGGGATTACTATCTTAGAAGAATAAAGTCATCCTTTGATTATATCTTATTTTTCAAATACATATTCTTTCAAGCTGCCAATGCCTAGTCCAACAACGAAAAGTAGTGTCATCTCGTAAGGCCCTAAAATCCGTATCCCCGTAAAAAAATCTTCATTAAATAAGGCGAAAACACCTACCAATATGCCAAAAAATATTGAAAAAGCATTAAGGACAAGGTCTTTTATGACCGTTCCCTTTGTTATGTTCTTCTTTTCTATATACATCGCAAGAAGATCATCTTTCTGTTTTCCTCTCCAGTTAGTTCGCTGCTTCAGTTGCTGCCCAGCCGCCAAAGTGGTGTCTTTTATCACAATTATTCCATTTAGATATTTAACTAATTTCCAAATTGCAATCGAGGCTGCAATTCCGTCCACTACTACAATAAATAGCTGAGCCAAATTAGTTTTAACATCAAGAAGCAATGGAACGGACACAGGATAATCACCCTCAACATTCATAGCCCCAGAATATAAGCCGGGATGTTGACCATCTATCCTAATCTGTACTAAAGTCGGAACACTCTTGCTGATACTCGGTACTGTAAAGGGTGAAGTATCATTGAAACGTATATTGCCCCTAGGAATATTCGTATTTGGATTTGGGCCTATCAAATCTGATGATGAAAGCGTAACTGGTGTTTGACTGACCCCATAAAGAGTTATGGCAAATCTGGATTCCTCATCATTGTCGACTCTAAAACTTATTTTGCCTCCAAAAAGTGAATAAGCAGATGACTCGCCAAAAGTTAATGAAGAAGTTATGGCGGTAGCAAATAAGAATATTGCAATGTTGGCAATGATTAACGCAATAGTCCCAATTATTGATAACCAAAAAACAGTTCCAGCAGATATTGCTACTCCGAGGTCACCTCAAGTCAAATTACAAGTCCTTCCTGATGTAGTTTGTGGTTTTATCATACGTGAACAGCTCAAATTGCAGACTAAAATAGGGCGTTGTATTTTAAAATATGCTTGAATCCCTTTCAGTTAGGAACGTCACGTTAGCACTGATATCGTCACGCATCCCTTCCGGGGCATATCTGAATAACTTTAACTGTAGGAAGATACTTGTCGAATTTCTTTTTTGTTTAATTATCTCAATTTTGGTTCACAAACGACCAGACCAAACCTTTATTTGAATTTTTTCCTGATTGATTTAGATATTTTTAAAAGGTTTCTAGCCTGTTCTATACCAGTAACAGGTAAACTTTTAGAATCTATTAGTCCAATTTGCACTAATAGTGATGCTTGATCCCAATAGATGTGTTCATGTAATATCTTATTTCCTTGAAATTTCATAACTACTACATGTGGAAGCTCAACGTACCTGCCAGTCGGGGGAATTCCTGGCAACATAGATTTTATTTCTATATCGTGAGTGAAGCTTAAAATGAGCTCGTCTACAACCTGATCCCTACCAACAGTTCTTGAAATGGGAATAATCTTCGTATCATCGGGCATCTTGCCAACAAACTGATTATCATAAAAATTAAACACATCATCAAAACCAACCCCTCCTGTTAATATTGGCACGTTATGTACAATAGGCTCGCTTACCATGGTCTTCATAGTTGCCTCTACATCACGATCAATGAATTCGTGCTTTACGTGTTTATCAAAAATGTCTCCCAAGTTTTTACGTTTTTTCTGCTTCCCCTTACTCATTTTACTAACTGTCTCCTTACGCTAAACAGCTTCGACAAACTTACTAATTTCCTTTTCCTAATTCTCCTGTTAAGTCTTCAAGTTTTACTGGACAAACAATTTATAAGACATTGGAAATTCTAATACAGACCCATCTGAAATTCCAGATTCATCCCTTCCGAGCATTACAACACAGTTGATTTTAAAATAGAGGCGAAGTCCCATGCAGGTGATTGGAATTTATTATGTAGAAGGTCTCCATAATAGAGGTAATATTTTTGATGATAAAAAAACTGAGTAGGAACATAATTAAATAATAGAAAAACAAGGCAAGTAACAATGACACTTTTTTCTGGTAAGGTCGTGCTATTAGGTGTCATTTCTATTATTATGATTGCGATAACATCCTATGGATTGTTTTTTCTTCTTCAATATGATAACGAGAAGAATATCCGAGAAAGCATATTTCAACAGGAATTAGATCGCCAAATAAAATCCACCAACTCTATATCCCAGCATATTGGTTCTGATTTGCGGTATATTACCTCGGTGCTTCAGGATTTAGCTGATTCACTCTATTTACAGAATGAAAATCTATCAGGAGATAAAGTTGACAAAATAGTAGATGAAAAATTTAGACAACTAAATTCTGTCACAGAGGTAGACGGTCTCTTGATAACAGATAAAGATGGTATCATAAATGTTCATAAGGCTTCAAAGGGACTGAAAAGTTTTGTCAACATTGACATATCATCCAGAGATTACATTAAACAAACAAAAAGTAATTTGCAACCCGTATACAGTAATGGTTTCACCGGCATCGACGGAAAATATAGAATCGCAATTACATATCCAATAGTTAGTCTAGTGGACGGTCACTATATTGGAACGGCAATAGCAAGCTTACCTACTATTGATTTTTTTAAGACTTATGGCAATGTTGAAAATATAAACTCCCAATTTTTGGTGGCCTTTGATACGAAAGGAAATCTTCTGGCTGTGGGGGCAAGCAAGGATTTAGTGGGTAAAGATTTTTTTGGTAACGAAACGCAGGCCTTTATCAATCACAACGACGTTCTGAATAACCTAACTCATTCTTTATTAGGTGGAAACAGGGGGTATGCGTTATATGACTACGGAAGAGGAGAGAGATTGAATACTGAGTCTCCAATTTTGGTTGGAACTAAGCCTGTATATTTTCTCCAAGTAGTTACCCCGACAGACAGGATATATACGACGATAAATTCCGTATTATTCAGCGAAAGTATTAAGATGTTCTCTTTGCTCACAGGAACAACTGCAGCTATAATAGTTCTCGTATTTCTTTTAAGAAAATGGTATAGCATGTTGCAAAATGAAGTTCGAAAGAGGACTCGAGATTTGAACGAATCAAATGAAAAACTGATGATTGCAAATGAATCGCTCAAAAAGAAGGATGAGGCACAGAATCAATTTATCAACATCGCCGCTCATGAGCTTAGGACTCCCATACAGCCCATTCTTAACGCTATTTATCTGCTTCAATCTGCAAATTTGAAATCGCAGAAAAGAGTGCAGTATCTAGATATCATTCAGAGAAATACTAAAAAATTAGGCAGACTTGCAGAAGATATATTGGATGTTACTAGAATTGAGGGCAATACTTTAAAATTAACAATTGAACCGCTTAATTTATATGATTTAATTTTAAACACTATTGAAGAATACAAAAAAAATATTCAGTTTATTTACAAAGATTTGAACATAAACTACGAAAGTGCTGTTCAAAACATAATTGTCAATGGCGACAAATTGAGATTGGGTCAAGTTCTCTTTATACTACTTGATAACGCTGGTAAATTCACCAAAAGCGGGTCTATTTTGGTTACAACGCAAATTAAATCAAACACCATACAAGTTATGGTAAAAGATACAGGATCTGGAATAGATCCCGAAATACTACCACATTTATTTACCAAGTTCGTAACAAGATCTGATAGGGGGACTGGATTGGGTTTATTTATTGCGAAAAACATTATAGAGGCCCATGGTGGTGTTATATGGGCAGAAAATAGTCCCCAGCATCAGGGAGCTATTTTCTTTTTTACGCTTCCTCTGGCAAATAATCTCGATGATAAGGATGGGAATGTATATGGTAAATTATGATAGACCAATAGACAGTATACTTCTCCGAAAATTCTTAATTCATGTTGTCATAACTATTTCGATTATTTCCGTTATTGGACTATATGTCTTATTTGATTATGCAGAGGGGCAAATTTTAAATAAATCACCTGAGACTGGTAAAGCCTTACAGGTAGCATACCTAACAGACGGATTATTTAGCGATGCGGGGTGGGGAGCATTTGGTTACAATGCAGGGCAAGAAATAGTATCCAAATATGGTTACGATGTCAAGTTCTTGGATAATGTATCAATCCCAAATATAGAAAAGACTGTCAGAACCTATGCAGATAAAAAGTATGACGTTATCATAGCACAAGGATATGAATGGGGCGACCCAATACTAAAATTGTCAAACGACTATCCTAACACAAAGTTTATTGTGTTTACCGGTCTTGTAAAATCTAAAAATGTTGCTTCTATCTTCCCCAGACAACAAGATGCCGCCTATCTTCTTGGAGCCCTTGGAAGTATGCTCTCCAAAAACCATACAATAGGTTTTATTGGGGGCGACCAAAAGTATCCTAACCTGAAGAACATTTATGAAGGTTATAAACAAGGAGCTCTATACATTAATCCGAAATCCAAAGTCCTTGAGAGATATCTTGGAGATTGGGATAATCAAACTAAGGGAAGATCGGCAGGACTGTCTCAAATTGAACAAGGCGCAGACTTTTTATTGCATGTGGCCGATAACGCAGGGCAAGGTGTAATTCAGGCAGCCAAAGAAAAGGGAGTATATGCATTCGGTGCTGTATCGGATCAAAACAAACTGGCGCCTGATACTGTGGTCACATCATTTATTTTAGACCCAGCAAAAGCATACGACTCGGTTTTTGACATGATACGTATGAATAACTTTACAGGAACTATTTTTACTCCGGGACTGGAATCGTCAAAGAATTCAACAACTGAAAACGGAATGATATACATAGCACCGTTCCATAGTTTCCAAAATAAGATACCTGCTGATATACAAGATAAATTGCTTCAATTGACTCAAGACATCTTGAACAAAAAAATTATTGTTTCTTAACGGAGAGTCCTATTTTAAATTGCAGGCTTTAAATTTTTGTTAAATAACAGGCATAATCATTTCAACAATTACTGAGAGGATTTTTAAACAAAGAAACGCTCATTATTGTCTCCAAGGATGTATTATTTCTAGTTACGTGGGCTGATAGTCCTGCACTTGAGTTGCCACTTCTTGACACAACTCAGGTAAACCGATAGGTTTTTTAACGAATAGATTTATTATTCCTTGCTTCATATAATTTTGGAATACTTGGTCATCGTCAACTTCGTAAGCGCTTGTAAGTATCGTTCTCACGGAAGGATTAAGCTGCTTTACTTTTTTAAGCAGTTCTAGTCCATTCAGATTAGGCAGTCTTAAATCAGAAATAACAAGAGCGTAATTTTTTTTGTTATCTGTGAAGTGTTCTAGAGCTATGATCGGGTCATTAAAAGTTATAACAGAAACTCCCTCGATACTTGTGGATATAGCATAATGAAAGAGCTCAGTTATATCTATCTCGTCATCTACTATACTAACAATTTTCTTGCTAGTAGCCACTACATCAAACCTCCAAGGTATACCAAGACAACGCTTTAGGGACAGCTTATGCAGCGCAAGTTATTAAGAGTTTGACGATTTTGACGGCTATAGACCAAATATTGATTTGAGCCCTAAGAGGTTATCTTCTGATAGACAAGACATGCCTTGCTTCCGATGTGCATCAAATACTTCTATCCATTAACCAAATTCGTCATCGTTTTTTCAATTTCCTCAAGCATGACAGGCTTAACTAAGATTGATATTTTTTTGTCTTCTAGGAAGGGATTTAGTTTTATTTCCCTCACTAAGGGCTCATAGGCAGTAATGAAAAGAATTGGCATTGAAGGAAACTTATTCAAAATTTCGGTTGCGGCGTCAAGTCCGTTTATTTTGCCTGGTAATCGATAGTCTACTAGGCAAACATCTGGAAATTTTTCACCAAATTCTGACATCACGTTGTTTGCAGTCAAATACGTTGAAACTACCTCATGGCCTCGCCCTGATAGGTAATCTTTGTAGAGAATAAGAATATCCTCTTCGTCTTCAAGTATCATTATCTTTAGTCTCCTTCCCTTTGCATTACTCATTGTATCACCGTTTTAAGATAATTATGTCACTGGACAACCGATGCAATGATCTCTAACATGTTTAATGGAGTATCAACATGACTTATTAGAGTTTAGACAATCTAATATGACCATCGTGCTTGTTGCGAAATTTATTAACCCCTAAAGCCCATAATTATATTAGTTTCTGTTCTAATATTATTTGGGTCAAGCTCTTTATAAAGGAACATTAGGAATTCTAATTACGACCCATCTGAAAAATCAGATTCATCCCTTCCGGCCCATAAAAAATAATAAATGCTCAACTTTTGTTCTAACTTTTTCGGATAAAAAAGAAGATATGGGAAATGGGAAATTATTAATCTAATATGAATAACAAGTTTTCAAGTCTTGTAGAGAGTTAAAAGGGGTGTTCGAAGAGATGCCTGGTGAAATAATTTATTTATTTCCAAAGAACTTCAATAGATGATCTAATACAAACTGTGGTTGCTCCTCTGGAATCCAGTGTCCTGAAAGTGGAACCGTGACTCCAGTAACATTTGATGCAAGCCCTTGTAAAGAGCTATTTGCAAAGTTCCCGGGAATATCGCCACCCAGAGCCGGATAAATGTCACCACCAAGAGCAAGCACAGGAGTTGTAATTTTAGACTTTGCGATTTCCTTGTTCTGCTGAGCATCCATAGGGAAAGCTCGGAAATGTTCAAATGAGCCA
>Ga0209896_1000014_pt1 | contig 15045 bp, 14 predicted proteins | sample GWRWS2_20_30_FD_187214 | JGI IMG/M metagenome (GOLD analysis project Ga0209896, IMG submission 187214) | Riverbed sediment microbial communities from areas with vegetation nearby in Columbia River, Washington, USA - GW-RW S2_20_30 (SPAdes)... | ecosystem: Environmental > Aquatic > Freshwater >... | reverse complement strand
AGCACCAGCTCAAGCACCAGCTCAAAATGCGACTTCAGCTCAAGCACCAGCTCAAAATGCGACTTCAGCTCAAGCACCAGCACAACCTGCTGGTCCACCAGGAACCCCATTAACAATACTTGAAGGATCATCGGTACAAGGAAGTCCAAGTTTTGATCCAGCTACACTTACAGTAAAGAAAGGTGACAAGATAACAGTAACTAATAAAGACACTTTACCACATACGGTTACAAGCGGAACAGGACCAACAGATCCGAATAGTGCAAAACAGTTTGACACAAGCATTATAGAACCAGCAGCAACAGCAGACATTGACACTACCAATATTAATCCCGGACAGTATCCATTCCACTGCACAGTTCATCCATACATGACAGGAAAGCTTGTAGTACAGTAGTTGTGCTAAAAGTGAATGTAATTAGAAATTAACCAAAATGCTCCTCCTGAAGCTTTCTTTTAGTACCTTATGTGTACTTTTTTCCCTCATCTTTATTGGTGGATATGTTAGTTCGTCAGGAGTGGGGCTAAGCTGTCCTGACTGGCCTCTTTGTCCAGCAGGTCTTGTGCCAATGAAAGAATTTATTATTGAATATTTCCATAGAACCGTCGCTGCTACAACTGGCATCATGGTATTTGTCACTATGTTTTTTACTTTAAGATCAAAAGAAACTTCAAAGTCTACAAAAATTGCATCAATGATAGCAACAGGATTAGTAGTAGGACAAATTATTTTGGGTGCAATTGTTATTGTTGAAAAATTGCACGCACTTCTTGTGACTATGCATTTAGGAATGGGATTAATTCTGTTTATTATGATACTTACAGTGTTCTTGGACGTAAGACAAATTTCTAAAAGCCATTTGCAAAAGCCGGTATATCTGTAAAATGCAAAAGCCGGTATATCTGTAAGTGAGCAAAAAAGCGCTCTTCTGTAAGTGAGCAAAAGCCGGTATATCTGTACAAATTCGGGAAAAATAAAAATAATGCAGTTGTTTTTAATTGTACGTCGCTTCTTCCTTAATCTTTCATTGTTGTTGAATTTAATTAACTCATCAGGTATTGTTCAGAATTAGATACTGAGAAAGGCTTGGACGTTCCTATGAAGTCTACATTAGGGTCTTATTTGGTAAAGTGCACACTAAAGCTTGATTCTAAGTCTACCACTATTCTAAATTTTAATATATTCAATTTTTTGAGCAGCTTTCATCATTTTAGTACCGTCCAGTGAAGTGTATTAATCAATAGATTCTCGGAGTAAAACATAATACCAATTAACATACCACAAGGGGATATGTGGAAAGTGATGATGCCAAGGAAAATAGTCTATGGAACTAATGCTGCAAGTGAGTTTCAATATCCAGAAAATTCTCTTGTAATAACTACAACTACTCCGGATATTTATGAAAAATGGCTAAATTATATGGGAATAAAAAAATATGAAATCTACGACAAAGTAACCCCTGATCCTGCCATCGAAAAAATTGAAGAAATAAAGAAGAAATACGAAGGTAAAGAAATTTCTGCATACATAGGACTTGGAGGAGGAAGCTCGATGGACGTGTGTAAATATCTTGGTAAGTTAACTGGTATTCCTAAAATTTTAATTCCAACTACTTTTGGAACTGGTGCAGAAATGACCACATACGCTGTAGTTAGTTTTAATCACAAGAAAAAATTGTTACAGGATGAGGCATTCTTAGCAGATGCTGCTGTAGTCGATCCACATTTCCTTCCTGGAACACCATATAATATTATGAGAAATTCTGCATGTGATGCATTAGCCCAAGCGTCGGAAGGATATGATAGCAAATTGGCGAATCCATTTACAAAACTCTTTTGTAAAGAAGCATTTGAAATACTTGAAGATGCCATAATGAATGAAAAGCAAGATCTTCTTCCATACGGTGCAATGCTTTCCGGTATAGGTTTTGGAAATTCATCGACTACATTGGGTCACGCGTTATCCTATGTATTTTCAAACGAAGGCGTTCCACATGGATATTCACTGTCATCCTGCACAACGGTAGCTCATAAATTTAACAAATCTATCTATTATGAGAAGTTTAAACAAGTTTGTCAGAAATTAAAATTTGAACCATTAAAACTGAAACAGTCTTTAGATGAAGCAGCTGATGTGATTATGCCAGATAGAGGACATCTGGATAATAATCCTATTGAAGTTACTAAACAAGATATAATAAATTGCCTTGACGAAATAGTCAATAAGAATCCGTTACAATGAAAGGTAATGGTTAATCATCGGTTGAATGCAAAGCCCCAGTATCTTTCATTATTTGACTGGCTTTAACCTTTTAGAATTAATTAGAATATTTTATTCTATTAAGACAGAAAGTGGTCGATATGGGATCCGAAGTATTTAGTTGGTTGGTCCACGCTCTATTTATCTGGAATTCGCCTTTGCTAAAAGCTACAACAAATTCAACTTCTAAATAATTATCCATATGGATAATAAGAAACCTTTAAATCCTGTTCAGCGAATCCTGATTCTTACATTGACTACGATCAGAAAGAGTATGTCGATAAATGCGCCTATCAGTGAAGTCTTTACCTATTTTGCAAGACCCGAACACATGGCAGATCAATTTCCAGAAAATATGGGGCTGAACATATTACCACTAGAAGTCAAGAATGGCTTTGGAGTCGGAACAATATTTAGAATAAGTGGAGACTTTGATGGAAAGAGATTAGAATGGGATTGCGAAACTATTGAATACATTCCACATAGGAAAATCGTGGCCAAAATGATCGAAGGACCGTTTAAGAGTTGGACAATCACTGTTAATTTTGAGCCCCTGGAAGTAAAGAAAACCAGTACAAGTATACAGGTCGATTATGATATGCCAATGGGTCCTCTTGGAGGATTTATAGACAAGATAAAGCTCAAAAAGATAGCCGAACGTGGAATCGAAAATGGCCTATATAGAGTAAAATCATTGCTTGAAGGAACAGGTTCAATTCCAGTTTATTTAACTTTAGATGCTTATAGGGAAATTCTTAAAGAAAAAGAAAAGGCAAATCTTTCAGTATCAGAAACCATACTTAAAATAATTAAGGATTATCAAGTTCAGAAAGTAGCTCAATAGTACGGCCAATCTTCGACGAAATCTTACCCTACGCTATTTCCCGAAAATTCAGACTATTAGTTTTTAATCAAGTTTAATTTAAATTACACAAACTAAAAACAGAACTTTTGTGGGTTCGTAGCTCAGCCAGGTAGAGCGTCTGGCTCTTAACCAGTCTCTTATTGGGTTAAAATGTCGTGGGTCCGAATCCCACCGAACCCGAATTATTGATACTATAATTAGTAACCATACGGCAGGTAAAATAACATTATCTCATTTTATAGATTACTTAAAAATCACTACTGAAGTTAGTCTTTTATGTTTTAAGAATCAAACGAGAAAACTATGTGTGATGTGAAAAAAAACAATGGGCACAAAACATCCTCACTAGACATTATTCTTAACTTCTGTGAACAAAAAAATGCATTGCTTGATAAAGAAGAGACAACTACTATTAATTACATGTCTCTAAACTTTCAAGAAGAGATTAGAAGTTTCGTAAGATCGCTACCGAATGTTGAGCTTAAGCATGATCCGATGAGTGAAGAGGCTTACTTCTATGGCTTGAGAAATTTTGCCCATTTTCACGGACCACGACATATCGATATTAGGCTTTCAAAGACTCAGCAAGAAGAAGCATTAAGGACACATATGGCTCTTCAACACCAGTACGCTCCACAAGCGGGATGGGTTTCATGTGTTATAGAGACAGTAGAGCAGGCAAAGAATACAAAGCAACTAATTAGGCAGGCATATGATACATGCGTGTCTCTAAAAACTCGATTTAAATCGGCAAAATAATCTAATAATACACACTTCATAATTGTGACGTCTAGAACATATAATTATCATTGTCTCTAAGTTGTTAGTATCTTTATCTAATCAATTTAGGAAATTACAAAAAAAACTGAAGGGGGCATCCAGATCATATCTTACAATGCGTGTTCCCTTCTCTAGTCAAAGATAGGACTGGCACTTATTTTTGCTGTTGAAGGAAGGGTCGTGGATCGAAAACCAGCCTCATCGAACTTATTTTTCCATTGTGGACTTGATACCATGCACTTACAAATATTGTTGCCACCTCCCAGAAAACGCAGACATCATTACTACCCTCAGTAAAGACCTTCTTGATATCTAATTTGGGTAGGTTCAGGTGTTCTACATATTTGAAGTATGGCTCAGCTCCGTTAAACGAGTTGAGAGGTGCCATATACGATACCTTATCGCTTACATAGTTTCTAGCTGATTTGAAGTCTTTTCGGTTCAGTGCCTCTAAAAATTCCAACACTATTTCCTTTGGGTTTATATCGTATCTATTTATTTGCATAACAACACTTCTTTACTAATGAATTTATCCTTAGGGGAAGTAAAATTCCAGATATCGGACATCTTTATTTACAATCGCAGTTCAATTGAGACTGAATAACATCAGATGGAGAAGCTGATACTTGATAAAATTGATTTCAATATTCTCGCCACTTTATCTAGAGATTGCAGAACTCCCTATAGCAGCATAGGTTCATTGGTTGGCTTGACATCAAAGACTGTAAAGGCTAGAGTTAAGAAAATGGTCCGCAGTGGGGTATTGGACAAATTCATAGTTAGAGTTAATCCTGCAGGTTTTGGTTATAGAATTGCCCCTATAGAGATAAGAACTAACAATCGAATAACTAAAGATCAAGTCATCAGGCGCGTCAAGCAAATTGGTGCTCTTGCATATCGTGTGCATCATGTGGGAAGAACTTCTGTAGCTGCACTTATCATCAAAGAATCGTTGGAGGATAAAACTGTTCAGTTATTAAGTGACTCTGTAAAGCCCGCAACTATTAACAGGATCTCTGTTAGTGAACAACCTGTGTCAATGAGTCCTAGTGAAACAGACTTGAGGATAATAAAATGTTTGCTGCTATCAGGTGCTAGGACGGAAATATCTGAAATTGCGAAAAAAGTCCGGATATCCGAAAAAACTACAGCAAGACGCCTCGACAAGATGAAGGAGGGGAATTTGTTAGAGCTTTCTATTCAATGCGATCCTGCTTCAATGATAGGATATGTTTTTTTTACTATTGTAATAAGTGTTGAAAAATCTCATTATCGCAGTGTATATGAGCATATGTACATGGAATTTCAAGAAAATGTCCTCTACCATCCTAGCACAATCGATCCTGATGATCTGTTGATATTCGTACTTTTTGGTGAAAATGTATTCATGATAGATTTCATACTATCCACGGTTGACTCCTTTGAAGGGGTTAAGAATGCAGATGTATACATACTTACTAAATGGCAATATTACGATGATTGGATATTAAGGGAGATTGACGAAAGAATATGTCAAACAGTTTTACCTAAATCAATTCAAGCGAACCGTCCATTAGACTAGTGTGAAATTCCACATGGTTCCCACCGAACCCGTTATGATATCGCGTCTTTATTAGAATTCTAAGTATAAAAATAGGAAGAGAAAGAGAGTATCATTAGTAGAAACTGGCCCGTATTCAGTATTCCTTTTCGAAATGGTGCCTTGAAGGTCCAAGGAAAAAGTAATCACCTGTATAATTTTTTTTCATTTTATCAATAAATCAACAATGGATTGAGGGGTAGGCGATCAAGAAGTTTACAGCGGTTCTTGTTGCTCCGAAAACAGATCTCTGGCATCATTTTCTCCTTCTTCAATAAGATTGTCTATCGAGCGAGAAGAGAAGTCTGTGAATTTGCCAAAAATAGCATCTGAATCATCTTTACGCTCAATATGCCATAATTTTGAAATATTAAATCTACCGTCTAACAGGTCACGATAAGCTCTAGGTTTTCCGTCGCGCTTTTTACTAGATACCTCTAAATTCAAAATATTATCGATATCTTCTTCAGGAATACCATTGTCCATAGCCAGAACAATTAATCTTTTTGTAAGGTTGACATAGTCTGTTGTGAGCTGGGATACCTTTTCATCATATTTTGTTTTGTTATGGAAAAGTATATCGTGTTCTCTATCGTCAATGGCATCCAGATTGTTCGGAATAGTCTTTTGTTTAACGGCGTGAATATCTACTATATAGAGCTTAAGATCCGGGACCTTTTTTATTTTCTCTTTGGCATTAAGAGGATGAGTTTTCCAATAGTCTCTATGGCATTGAATCAGTTCCCTTAAAGGAGTATTACTCAAATATCCTCCGTCCCAAAATTGCCGTTTTGTTTTTGATATCTTATCTTCCATTAACGGATGGTCAAGAGCGTATTTTCCTAATGCACCAGCAATCAATTGGTCAACACCTATCCCATCATAAAATACTGTATGCTTTTCCTGGTCAAGATCCCCTCCGTATTCCGAATACCATCGAGATGTTCTACCTTGATAATCTGTTACTAAACTATTTTCATTTGTTCTAGGATCCTCTAATTTCTCGTAGCTATCGAATGTTACTGCTGAAGAATAATCTTGAACATCAGTGCAAACAATAAGAAGTCTTGGCTCCCCTTTTTCGGAACTTGTTTTTATCGGAAATTTTATGAAATCATTAAGATAATTTCTTAGTCTAGTATAATCATAACGCCAAAAAGTACCTGATAATGGATTAAAGAATTTGTAATTCATTTCTATTATGGGTAGGTACGCCTTGGGTACCCCTAAATTTGTGAAGTCGAATTGAAAGCTTGACCAAAATCTTCTGGCAGCTTCTCCTGTGGCAATATTGGGATTTAAGGCATGTAAATAGTTCCAGATATAATTTACAAATGGATTCATCCCAATTATGATATCAGCTGCAGTAATACTCTTAAGGCCATCCCAAAAAGCTACGAGCTTTTCTGAAGAGCCATACCAACTATTTTTTTCCAAGAAATGGCTAATCAAGACAGCAGCACTAAGAGCTCCAGCTGAGGTTCCAGCGATCACATAAAATAAATTTTTGTCATTTGTTTCCTTCTTTTCTAACAATCTCCTGCTAATTTCACGAAACACTCCTGCTTCATAAGCACCTAATGCGCCTCCGCCCTGCAGGACTAACGCTCTCTGTTCGTTGAATGCATTTTTGTGAACTAATTTCCTAAAGGACATTACACCTCCTTGATTTTACAACATTTTAAATCTTTATAGTACTAGAGATTCATTTTTTAGCTACATGTTTGATAAATCAAGTGTCGTATTTTGACCTAATTATTGATCAATTCATACATATGTAAATAATTTTCATAAATTAAAAGTTCCAAGATTAGTATAATTTCGGGTTCCTAAATCGTAATTCTAGCATTATCAGTCCCACCGAACCCGCATGTTATTGATATCATAATTAGTAAACAGATGTAAGCTTAATCCACGTGTTAATTAGAAATATAGTTTGGCACTACTCAAGCGCGCAGCTTTAAGTACTGCGCGTTTTTCTAGAGAACCATGTCTAAAATACAAGTTAGTGCCAAGATGAAAATTAACCACGGTATGTTAGAAGAATTCAAGCAACAGGCAGCCAAATGTATCTCTATAGCAAAAGAGATGGATCCAGGTACGTTGCAGTATGATTGGTTTATTAGCAGTGATAATACCGAGTGTGAAATTCGTGAGACCTACGAAAGTTCTGAGGCACTCCTAGCTCACGTATCCAACCTTCGGGAGGCATTGCGTATACTTTTTGAAAAATTCGCTTCAGGCCACTCTGTAGTAATTTACGGTGAGCCTTCTGCAGAACTATTAGAAAATGCAAAAGCTAGAGGGATTGAGGTAAAAATATTTTCTTACTTGTAGGGATTGCAAATCACATAAGTGAAAAAACAATACTTTTTCGTCGTACATGACTGTAATTAGCTGTAGTCTCGGGTTACAGAATTAGAGCGCTATTGTTATAAGTCTCACCGAGCCCGGTAACAATTCGCAAGATATAAAAATGAATATATCATCAACCGTAATCAGAAGTAATGCAAGACAGTAGCAGGAGGTATGCTTCGGTCAACGGACTCAAAATGTATTATGAAATACATGGCAAAGGAGCACCATTGGTTTTAATTCATGGTGGAGGCTCTACAATCCAAAGCTCTTTTGGACGAGTGCTTCATTCCTTTGCAAAAGAAAGACAAGTTATTGCAGTTGAATTGCAGGGACATGGTCACACCCCTGATATAAACAGACCAGAAACTTTTGAACAAGATGCGGACGATGTTGCAACGCTTCTGAAATATTTGAAAATTGAAAATGCCGACTTTTTTGGTTTTAGCAATGGTGGAAACACAACAATGCAAATTGCAATTCGGTATCCGAATTTAGTGCGAAAAATAATTTTGGGTTCAGCATTTTTTAAAAGAGACGGAATATATCCTCATTTTTGGGAATCTTTGAATCATTCAAGATTAAAAGACATGCCACAACTATTGAAAGATGCTTACAAAAAAGTCGCACCTGATTCAAATGACTTGTCTAAAATGTATGAAAAGGATAAAAAAAGAATGGTTGAGTTTAAGGATTGGAAAGCAGAAGATATTCATTCTATTAATGTACCTGCACTTATCATAATTGGCGATGAAGATGTTGTTCGTCCTGAACATGCAGTTGAAATGTTTCGACTGTTACCGCATGCACGACTTTCAATACTTCCTGGAATACACGGGGCATATATCGGTGAAGTAACCACGGGAATGGAACACAGCAAAATCCCTGACTTGGCTGTTTCAATAATTGAAGAATTTCTTAACTAACCTATGCCGAAAAAGAATTGACACATCCAAATAAAATTAAGCAAATATTGGCATCTTTGAACAAAACCCGTTACTCTATAGTCACCACAGTTTTTGTGATTGGTTCAAACGACGCCAAGGTTAATGGGACACTAATTGTCAGCATTCCATACACACCTCAGCGCATTCTCCATAGATCTTGAGCATTTCGTATTCATGGATGGATTACATACAGTAGTACATTTCATCCATCTGACCTGTTTTTGATATTTATTTAGGAATGTCATGACGAAAGCGGGTTGCAAATAAGTGTCAATTCTGTCCCTCATCCCACCGAACCCGAGCCGTTTAATATCTATTATAGAACACTTTAAAGCTATGTTATGTTACAACTAATACGAGTTCATTCCTTGAACCACTAGAGTTACTAGAACCACCGAACCCTGATATTAGTATTTGTTCTTCAAGTTTTACTATTAGGATGTTGGGTAAATATATCGAATTACTTTATTTCCAGACCAGATTCAATCAACCGTAACGTTATTCTAATATTAGCATTATATGATGCCATTTCAAAAATTCATTATCATAAAAAGAGTTTATAATTGATAATAATAGTCATAAATGAGGGAACTTGAATCCTATTTACTTTTTTTTAGGAGTAATTATTACAATAGTGATAGGAAACTCCTTTATTATTTTTGCCGAGCCAGACAGTAAAGTATTCTATTCCAATTGGATATTGATAATAAATTCGCTCATTGCTGTAGGACTTTCTTCAATGATTCTTATCAAGGATAAAGATAGGAAAGAAGGTGAAGGAAATAAGGCTAATATTCTTCTAGCACTTGGTCTGGTTTTCTGGTTTATTGCAAATATAGTATGGGCATATTATGAATTAGTGCTTGACATCGTATCACCGGTACCTTCCTTAGCAGATTTATTCTTACTGTCTGCATATGGATTCCTCATATATCGATTAACAATAGTATATAGGAAGATTGATCACACTACCAATAGAAAATACCTTTTTCCAATAGTCATTGGTACGGGCTTATTTTTGATATACATCTTAAACTTGACACTTGAGAATACAGAAACATCAAATTTCAGGGGTCTTATGCTCTTTGCTGTCACCATAGCCTATCCAACCTTGAATTCAGTTTTAGCTGTGCTTGCGTTGATAATTCTTCTTGATATAAAGAATGAAAGACATCACTTTATTCCGTGGATATGTGAGTTAGTTGGACTATTAGCAATTGTTATTGGGGATAGTTGGTTTGCAATTATTGTTCTTACGACATTTGTTGAACAACTATGGATGTCCGCGTTATTACTGTCTGCACATTATTTGTTAATTGCAGGTGGTCTCATATGGTATCTTAGATACTCTATCAAATGGCATTCAAATGCCTCTGTTTCCAAGATTGTAACAAAGGTTAGTAATGGTATTCCCAAAAAAGTTCTCATTGGTTCTATTACTTTGACATCCTTTCTGATATTTGCGGGTTTTTATTTTACAGATATTTTCAGTGGTAATGAGGATAAATATTTTATTACGGATTCTAATTTTCTACCCTCTAACAACGACTATGGAAAAAAGGAATTTGTAATTGGTGCTATTTTACCTTATACGGGTTCCTTATCTTCTCTTGGTAAATCTGTTAAGATAGCTTTAGAGGATGCCGAAAACGAAGTAAACAAGCACTTCGAAGGGATGAACTCATCAATGCACTTTAAGCTATTAATGGCTGATTCAAAGACGAGTCCAGAGGAAAGTTTAGTAGCAATAAAAAAATTACATGAAAATGATGCAAAAATTATTGTAGGACCTGCAACAAGTACTGCAGTTTCAGCTGTTAGAGAATATGCAGATGTTAATAACATTATACTTCTTAGTTATTCTAGTACCTCACCATTACTTTCTATTGAAGACGATAATCTTTTCCGCTTAGTTCCTGATGACACATATCAAGGAATGATAATTGCGCAAAGAATGATTAATGACGACATAAAGGCTATTGTTCCCTTTTGGAGAGCTGATATTTATGGAAATGAACTCTATAAATCTACTAAATCCAATTTTGAAAAACTAGGAGGCAAAGTAGAAGAAGGCATTAATTATCAACCATATACAGGAAAATTTGCCACGAGTTTACACCGCATAAATTTCATAATGTGGAATGAGGATTTAGAAAAATTAAGCAAAATTGTATCTGACACTGTAAGGAAATATGGTATTAAATCCGTGGCTGTATATGCAATATCTTTTGATGAAATTACACCCATTTTAATTCAGTCACCACTTTATGAAATCTTGGGAAAAGTAAGATGGTATGGCAGCGATAGTATTGCACAAAATCATCATATAATAAAAAATATTGATTCAGCAATGTTTGCAATGAAAACAAATTTTTCTAATCCGCTGTATTCATTAAATAGTGAGACAGGTAAATCTCATGCTCTTGAAGAAGAACTAGAAAGAAAATTACATGAAGTGGGTTCAATTACATATCCTGCAATCGCGTATGATTCTTATTGGATAGCCGCGCTAAGTCTTGATAAAAATAGTACCATTAACTCGGACAAGGGAACCTTAACTAAATCATTTAAAGAATTGGTTGTTGAAACTGTGGAATCATTTGAAGGGATGTCAGGTCAAATAAAACTTAATAAAGCAGGCGATCGCATTGGGGGAAATTATGATTTTTGGACTGTTGGTAAAGATGATGAAACTCAAAGTTATAAGTGGAAGAAAGAAGATAACTCAAAATAGATGGTAAAGGGGAGCTACTTTTCACTCTGGCCTTTCATTATGCAAATAGACATGTCTGTTATTATAACCAAGTCTAAGTATAGGAGTCAAGTCCTTGACGAGACGGGTTGCAAAATTAGAGCGCTAGCATTATCAGTCCCACCGAACCCGACTTATTGTTACCAGACTTAGTAAACTAATACATGGTTAAGTACGGTATTTCTCCTGTCCATTTAACTTTAACTCTACAGGATAAGGTTATGTCATTAAATACTGCACACACATTGTTGATCAATACTCTTGGGTCTGATGAAAAAGAGTGAAGTTTTACGCACTTGGAATAGAACTCATACTATAGGAAACACCAAAGCTGCTCAATTATGGGAATGACTATAGTGTTCCCATTCTTTTCTTATTCTACGGTCTAAAAATTATTTCAATTTTAATTTCGTTCTCGTGTGGATCCGAATTGTTAACAGCATGATTGGTACCCGACTCACAAGCAAGGCCCAAGTTTTTCTACATTGTAGGTCCTTTCATTATTCTACAAAGTTTTAAAAGGAATTAAAACCATCTAATACTCACTGTTGAAATGCTGTCTGATGATATTATGAACTATTATGCAATTTTAGGAGTGTCACAATATGCAAAATATAGAGAAATTAAAGCCGCATATAGACGTTTAGCTTTGAAATATCATCCAGATAGAAATAGTTCACCTGTTTCTGAAAATAGTATTAAAATAATAAATGCTGCTTTTGAAGTTCTTTCAGATAAAGATAAAAGAAGACAATATGATGAGAAGCTAGTTAACAGTATTATATTACATAGGAAAAAGGAGGAGACAAAATCACATACATCCTCTTCTTATGCTAGTGGCAGTACTGCTTATTCTGATTCAGATTATAACAATAGTCATGATAATTACGACAATACATACCTAAGAAAAAGTAAAAGAAATGGAGTGGATGTCAAATCAGAAGGGGGATCATATGCAAGAAAAATGTTCGGTAAAACAAAAGGTCGTTACCAAATAACCATTGAACCTAGCTTGTGTATGGCTTTTGGAAGCTGTGAAATACTTGCTCCAAATGTTTTCGAAGTAGACAAGAACAAAATACTCAATCCAAAAGCAACGGTAAAGTCAGAAACTGGTAATGATTTTGAATCAATACTTGATGCAGCTGAGACATGCCCAACTAAAGCAATCACAATAAGAGATAGATATACTGGCAGGCAGATTTATCCTTGAAGTTATAAGAAATAACATGCAACAGTAATATTAATGACAAAAAACTGCAATCGATTTAATCCTTTTGATACCATAAAAGGTGCATGCTTAAGTTCCAAGATCTTTGCTCCTTAAGGGATGAGGAAGAAATTAAGAAAATTACCAATGTTCTGAAGTAAATAGAATCATCTTAATGTTTGTATATCGAATGGTTCTTTTATAGAACTTAACATGTACAACATTTTTTTGATATAATTTTTCTTTGAAGGAGTCTCCATCAATTTCTGTTGATAAAACTCTATCAAATGATTTATGAAGCAGACTACCTCTTCCTTAGTTTCTGATGGATATGTAAGTATCTTGGCATACCAGTATTCTACTAATGCATCTTCACCATATTTTTGCTCCAATTCTAGGATAAATGAAAAATTGGAATGACATTTTCGACATAATCCACCGTGTGCATCAGCATATGATTTTTCTGTCACATGACCACACTTTGCTTTCATAATTATTACTATTAGTGAGGATAGTAAATATAAATCATAATAATTAAGCCTAGATTCGATGCAGCAACGAGCTAATCCGCTTGTTCTAAATAAAATTATAAAAGACTAATTCAATAAACAAACTACTTATTAATGATGAGCTGTATATAACATGGGATAAGTCTTGTCGGGTTCAGGATATAATATAGATGAGGGTAGCAAAGATTATTTGGAAGGCGCATCAAAGTTTAAGCCTGTAAAGGTCGAACTTAAAGTTTCAAATGCAAAAGGGACGGATGAAGTCAATTACTGGGTCAACGAAATTACAAATCAATATGCAGATTTTGTTATAACAAATGTTAAAGCTGACCCTAACCAAATATCCTTTGATATAGGTTCGCCCAGCATGGAGGATCTGACAGCCAAAGATATTGAGTTTAGATTAAAAGAGTATCTGGACATGAATCTACCGCCTTTCGAAGTCAAGGAATTAAAGGTCCAATAGAATAACACCCCTCGATATCAAGTAGTTGTATAATGAACTTGTGCTTGACTCTAAAGTTTTTCATAAGGTTCAAAAATCGTAATTGTAGCATTATCAGTCCCACCGAACCCGATATAAAATTTCCATGTTTTTCATAGGGGTTTGGAAATCCCTTCTAGATCCATAGTAACTATAGGAAATAGAATAGGATCAAGGATATAACACCATTATCCTAATCAATATTCAAGCTACCGATAAGACAAGAGGCATCCCTGTGGGGTTCTATCGATACTTAAGACAAGACATAGCTGATTGCATTACTCGATCATTTTAATTTCATTTTGATCGAAGTCTCTTTCATACTTTAGAGATCCTAAAAGTAATTAAATAAGAGACAATTGAAAATTGCTAATGAAGAGTATATTGTTTCTATTGATGGTCATCTGTATTTTGATGTTGTCTGGATTAATCTATTCCAATACAACAGCTAGTGCAGTACAAGTTGACCGATACTGGAGCGTGCTTGAAGCAGATCAGCAAATACCACCTACTACCACATATGCTCATGGCTTCATTGGCCTGAAGTTCAGAGAGGATTTCGAGAGACTTGTATACAATGTTAATGTGAATAATATCGACAACATTACTGGTATTTACGTTTACAGTCGTGGTGACAATACTAAAAACGCAACTATGATTTTAGATCTATTGGAAGAAGCAAAGGAAGTCAAAGTCAAAGACAAATTCCAAGAGGCTAGCATGATGTTGACAAGTAATTATGAAGCAGAAGGAACAGTTGCTGTTGGTGGTGTAACGTCTGATGATCTCCAGGGAGAATTAAAAGGCAAATCTCTGGAGGATCTTCATAAATTGATGCTGAACGGAGGAATGTATGTGATTATTCCGACAAAGGAGTTTCCACGTGGTGAGATTGGGGGAGGCGAATTCGTGCCAATTGATAGATTTTTTCCGGATATTTCGGATTTTCAATGGAATTAATATTTTTCTGGGAGATAATTATTCACACCAATTGACATTGCTTGTAGTTCTTTAATTGGACTTTGTATAAAATTCCACACGGTTTCCACCGAACCCGGTTCACTACTGTAACCCTTTATAGGACTACGTATGTCCTTCATTCCATTATGGTTTCAATCCAAAAACTGATTTTTCTAGGGACAATGTTTCAAAGTTGAGGTTCAAGTCCTTTGCATATTGATACGACCTTACTATTTCCTCTTTGGTAGGGGATCGTGCAATTTCGCTATAGCGTTCTCGATATTTTGTGGACATTGGATCGCAAAGATTATCCGGATAATACTGATCCATAATATTGATTGGAA
>Ga0209896_1000013_pt1 | contig 15404 bp, 17 predicted proteins | sample GWRWS2_20_30_FD_187214 | JGI IMG/M metagenome (GOLD analysis project Ga0209896, IMG submission 187214) | Riverbed sediment microbial communities from areas with vegetation nearby in Columbia River, Washington, USA - GW-RW S2_20_30 (SPAdes)... | ecosystem: Environmental > Aquatic > Freshwater >... | reverse complement strand
CTATCAAAGTACTTACTGTAATCGTAATCAGCGAGCTGGTCCCACTTTGAGACCTTAGTTTCTCTGTCATAGCTACAATACCCTTGACCCTTGATAAGATGTCTGATATACATAATCAATAGTTAGTAATTGAAGTCCCGTAACCATGAACCCCATGAGCGTTTTTGATATATATCGGATGGTTAGGATGATTATCAATGATACGACTATGAGAATGATTTGAAACTATCTTCTATCACATGGAGAAAAATTACAAATTTAGTTATTCGAGCGGTAATAAGGAAATAATACAGTAACAAAGTCGATTCCAGGAGCCGTCGGGACATGATTGAATATTCAGTCGGAACCCGTTTAGAAATTCTAAAACTAGAAATTTGTTAGATGTAAACAAGAGGAAACTTTATTTTATGAGCCCGTCAGAGCAAATTTGATTTTTCATTTTAAATTACTGTTAAATGGGAGAAAAGCCCACAGAATAATTGGACAAAGTGCGTAACAAAGTTAGAAGTTCAAATTAGGAATAAGAAACTTAAGTGTTTATTTGATGACACAGATAGTTGTATCCATGTTTGATTTGCTTTAGCCCTACCTGAAATTAGAAAAGCTCTGGATAAATAGAATCATATATCATTTGTCAGAACGTCCACATGTGCTATGAATCATCATTAGTCTTTACTCTTTAAGATTTCAATCTCCATTCAGTGACGTCTTTGGCATTATTATTCCAAATTGACTTTAGGAGAACGCTTATAATTTCTATGGCGACGCGGAAAAGTAAAATATGATACGTCAGGTTTGAAGAAAAGATCCATTGTCCAGTCAAGTAACACTTTTAACCTTTTGCTTCTAGTTGGAAGGTTTCCAAGGTAGAAACTACGCCACATCCACCATGCTATTATCCCGTGTATCTTGATTCCAAATAAAGTTGCGACACCATCTCTTTTTCCGATCTCTGCCATCATTCCCCTACTTTTATAGTCTAATTGTTCTTTCCTTCCCTTTGCCTTTATTTCGAAAATTATATTGTTTGCCGCTGTCCTTCCCTGCCTTATGGCGTGTTGTGCCGTTGGAGGATAAGGTTTCCCGGTGCTGGGATTGGTTATTGATGCACAGTCTCCAATGGCGTATACAGCTCCTTCATACCCAAGTATTTCAAGATAGTTATTAGCCATAATTCTATGTTCCCTGTCATGTTCACACTTTAAGGTGGAGATCAACTTACTAGGAGCTACACCTGCTGTCCAAATTATAGAATAACATGCAATGGAAGTACCATCATTCAACATTATATTGTCTGCAGTTACATTTTTAACCTCAGTGTTTAGTATAAAATTAACCCCTTTTGCTTCAAGTCTTTTTAATGCATAGTTACCAAGATCCTCGTCTATCTGTTCTAGTATCATTCTTCCTGCATCAACAAGTATAATTCTTACATCGCTTAGATGGATATTTTTGTAAAATTCTTTAATGGTCGCTCGCACATAATCGTTTAATGCTCCAACAGTCTCAACACCGTTAAATCCTCCCCCGACTACGACAAAAGTTAATAGTGTATTACAAAGTTGTCTATTCTTATGTTCCAGATTAGCTTGCTCAAGTACGTTTATCACATGATTTCTTAAAGTAACGGCATCATCGATATCTTTCAAAGTAAAAGAATGATTCTCTATACCACGCATACCAAAGAAGTTGGGTTCACTTCCGAGCGCAATGATAAGAAAATCGTAATCTAGGGTGTGTGTATGCAATGAAACAGGTAGAGACTGTCTACCAATCGAATATTTCAAAAAGACCTTCCTCTTTTCTAAATCTATCAATTTTACCTCAGCTTGGTAGAATGAGGCTTTCGTACAAAATGACCTTACGGGTGTAAGTACGTGTCTTGTTTCTATCATTCCAGTAGAGACTTCAGGAAGCATGGGCGTGAATAGAAGAAAGTTGTCCTTGCTTACTAGAATAATTTCAATATCTTTATCATTCTGGAATTCTTTTTGCAAATTCTTAAGAGCTTCAATTCCTGCAAATCCACTACCCAAAATTATTATTCGTTTGGACTTGGACAAGGTGCTCGTTTTTGTTTCTTTCAACATCATACTTTAGCAACATCTTTTATTTCAAGACGTTCTCCGTGCATCATCCGATCTTTTGAATAGTAGTGAATTAATTTATCATTATGGATTGAGACAACATTAAACTTTTTTTGATAAAAAACTCCTAGTATAGCTATGGATTTAAATTTATCATTTATATGAAAGAAAATTGATACAAATAGTTATCATCAAAATGGTAAGTCTGGAGCCGTAGGGACGAATCTGATTTTTCATATGGATCAAAAGTAGAATTTCTAAATCATAATCAATTTTAGGGAGTCCTCAATTCTGCTTTCTGACTAGTATGCTATTACCTTCTACTTTCACTTCATACTTTGGAACCGCTTGCATTGCAGGAGGCTTTGTTGGCTCACCAGTCCTAACATCAAATTTGGAACCATGCCAAGGACATTCAACATCAAATCCTTCAAGTGTTCCCTCATTTAAGGGTCCACCAACATGAGTACAGACGTTTCCAATCGCATAAAAATTTCCTTCAATATTAATTATACAGACCTTTTCGCCTGCTACATCAACTGCTTTCATACTTGAAGGTCCAATGTCTTTTGATTCAGCAACCTTAACAAATTCGCTACTCAGTTCTTAAACCCCTCGTACTTCAAGATGGTAATTAAGCGTTATATGCTTTTCTGTCTCCTTTCGACTAGAATTTGGTTAGCTGTAAATAGGAGGAAACAACAACTTACCTATGGACCGGAAGGGACGAATCTGATTTTTCGGGTGGATCGTTTGTTAGAGTCTCTAAATCTAGATATAACAAAAACAAATTTGAGGCTACGTATCTTTATTTCTCTATCTATTAAGTTATCGTCGAAATTGTGAATTCAATAAAAATGAATTACCAAGAATTGGAGAGTTTAGCAAGTGATATAGACTGTGCCAATTAATAAATTATAAAATGGCCGTCTCCGGACATGGAGAAAGGAGGTGTTTGGGAGATGATGCATGCGGTCATCACTGATACGATCCTCCAATTCCACATTCCGTATGAATTTTTTATCTCATGCAAAAGATAATAACGTTTTGAAAGATTCTTACTGAACAATCGAGTCTGGTGATCGTAGACAAAGGCAAAATCATTATTATGAATCCACCTAGACTTCCTATACCAATGCCTATCCTGATTAAAGAATAGATATCAATCTCTGAGATAGTTTGGAGCACGGTTACAAAATCTGTTCATTACCTAAGTAGGTATGATATTTGGAAAGGTAAAGTAAAAACACGAAACTTTATGGATGCAATCAAGGTCTGATCTGGATAAAATAGGTCGCCGACTATGTTGAAAAAAGTAAGGTTTTCAATGTAAGAAAATTAGCAACGGTCGGGAATTCAAGCAGTGCATATTGTTACTGTATTCTTAAACTATCTACTGCGTCCATGATAACTTGAGTAGCATGTACCCCAAACTTTGCCTTGCAATAGTTTTCATTTGTCAGCTTTGAATCAAGCCTGTTTGTCCTTATCAACTGTGAAACCCTATTTACTGCAGCAAGATAATTCATGGAAGATATCCAAGTCAATATGATTGTACATTTATCGCAAACTTCAACCTTAGCATTGGTCCCATATATTTCCCCACAAAAAACGCATTTGCTATATACTATTGACTTATTAGCCCTAGGAGCATTAATACCAAAATGAACTGTATTAAAGCACTCCATACATAAGTGTTGATTACATGTTGAACATGTGTGGTATTCTTCATGTTTACTACATTTTTGACACACTGTCATTGCTTAGAGGCACCATGCGCAAGACATCATCAAGTAACGATTGTCGTGATTAATTAAAATATTCATTATATGTGTCTACCTGTATATTAATTAGGTAATCTCTCCTATATCTAGTTACTTTACAAATATCTACAAGTGTGACAAATGTTTAATTATTGTTTTCAGAGGACCCGTCGGGATATGACCTAATATTCAGCCGGAACACTGAACTAAATATACCTGAATGGTCAGAACGTCAGGTGATGGTTTCTCAATAATTTCCCTTAACATCCAATATTTACCATTATGATAAATTATTGACGTCATTACGTACAGCATACGCTAAAGAACTTACATTAGACAAAGAACAAACCAGTTATGACGATATGTTAGACGCACTAAGGTTAAGTCTTAAAGCGTTCGTATTTGAATAATTCATTTTTCTATTTCCTTATTTGAAGGAAACAATCCAAGATAAACGGAGATTATTCCCTTATTACCACATTTTTTACAGATATAGCGCTCTTTAGTTTTTACAGGTGTTTCTGTTTCGTCTATGAATATCTCTATGTCTGGGGAGTCGCATTTAACACAAGTTTTTTGTTTTGGATCTTTACCATCTTCTAATAATATATCTTCTGGGCATACATTAAGATGATGTATTCCTGCTACATAGTTAGGATCAAATGATTTCTTATGTCCATGAAATATATCAAATAATATAGTTCCTAACTCCATATCCCAGTTGAAGTTATCATCTGGTTTATAGTCTGTGTTGATATTAATTATTCCATTGATTTGGAATTTGTAGGCTTTTTTATTCATTTTTCTATTTCTCCATGATTGTTATTCCTGCAATAAATGTTTCTTTCTGTAATTTTAAATTGGCTATTAGTTTTATTTTTAAATCAGATTACATTACATAACTTATGCTGGACTGGCTTGACAATACTCTCTACTAAAACATATCAATTTCATACTTACATGTTCAAGCTTTAATCTCCTCTCATTTCCTATAGGAACAATAAAGATCGCCACGTCAATATCAGATCCTAAAATATAGACGCTCTAGTCAAGTTATTAGCGATGGACATATTTGTCTTTAAATAAAGGTTTTATGGCAATTGTGTGCAAACGACTTGATGGCTAATTTTTTAGTTCTAATTAATGGTTGGTACTCAAAAAACCTAGTAACTGGAGGAGAGTACCATATGTTACGTGTACTAAAGAATTGGAGCTTACAACACAAGATCTCTCTTCTTACGCCAAAGCTATCTTATCAAGCAACAAAGGAGATGTTACCCAATGTTGATTTATTTTATTTCTCCTCAGCAGAAGATGATGAAGAAATTAAAAGCTTACTTAAACTTACGATTTCTTATATTACTCGCATTATTAGAAGTGTATTTGTTCGGCCCAAAGATAGACCTGATTTAATAATAACTGCATCGCATTTTTTATATGATGTTCTTCCAGCCGTCATGCTACGCAGAAGGTACCAGTCCAAATTAGTCGTTTATAACCATGGTGTATTGGAACCTTATGGATCAGATAATGCAGGCTTACGCGGAAATTTAATGTTATTATATGAAAAGTTAGGACTTTTTTTGTGCAAGAGATCAGCAGATATCATTTTTGCAATTAACAGTGAAACAAAAGAGTTTTTGATACGCGAAGGATTTGAGCCCAATAGAATTACTATTATAAGAAATGGTGTGGAGCACGAATTAATTAATTCAGTAAAAGTCAATGCAAAGGAATACGAAGCTTCTTTTTGTGCCAGGTTGGTCAAGAGAAAAGGCGTTTACGATTTACTCCATATTTGGGAGAAAGTATTGAAATATTTTCCTGAAAGCAGACTAGTGATTATTGGTCAGGGAGAAGAGTTCAGCAGTCTTCAAGGTGCAATTACTCGAAAGCAATTAGACAAAAACATACTATTAACCGGATATGTTCCTGCCATAGAGAAAATTGCGTTCCTTAAATCGTCAAAGATATTTATCTATCCTAGCTACTGGGAATCCTGGGGTATAACACTTACCGAAGCTATGGCCTGCAGATTACCAGTAGTATGTTATAATTTATCTGTATATGACTTCGTTAATGATGGAATCATTCAATTAAACATTGGTGATAGGGATCAGATGACTAGTACAATTATTGATCTCTTAAGTAATGATACCAAACGAATGAAGTTAGGTAGCATTGCAGAAGAAGCAAGCAAAAAACTTAACTGGGACGATATTTCCAGAGAGGAATTAAACGCAGTTAGTGCTCTACTAAATAAATGAATTTTTACTTTCTGAGCCAAAAATGCATTATATGAATTCTATTGCAAACATCTCTTGATATTAAATTAAGTAATGAACTCGGAGGTATGTAAACCACTTTTGACTCTATTTTTAGGCCCAAAGGCATTGTAATTTGATCGAAGTTATTCAAAGTAATCTGAATTTGAATTAACGATCTCTTTCAGAATTTGAATGAATCAGTAAATCTTTGAAAGTCTTAACACATTCATTGTAAAGTTCTTGATGAAATTTTGTTCCTTCTTGACAAAGTCTGGGATTTATATCTCCATGTGGATGATCGATATTCTGACAATGTCCGTTTTGCATTTTTCGTTTAAGATTTGTAACAGACCAAGACATAAACATTAATGCCATCACCCAGATTATATATTCAACATTATTATGATCATAACTAACCCGGCATTCATCCTGTTTTCTGTTAACTAGGTATTTGCTTGCCTCGACAGGGCTTATCTCGCCCAACCTCCACATTAAAAAAGGGACGAATACACCCTTACCACTCTTTTCTTTACTTTCTCTCACAACTTTCTTGAACGATTGCGACCAAGCATCAATATCTGCTTCATTTATTTTGGATATATCACTTTCAAGAAGTGAATTTTCTAGTATCATGTAAAAATGCAAGATAGTATCCTGATCCATTTTGCTCATATCATTAGTTATTTTTATCACATATAATCCGTCACTTTGAATGTGCTATTTTAGAAATCCGAATGAACGCTTAAACATATATTGGAAAGATGTAATATATTGTACTCCAGTAATTAATCATCATAAATGACTACCGATAATTATGATAAGAATATAGAATTTTCTGATAGCATTTGCACGTGTAAGGAATGCATCCATAAGATGAGTAGAGATTGCTTCAAACTTCATTGTGACTGTTGTAAAAAAGAAGATCATTCTATGGTGATGAATGGATTTGAGGGATTTGATGTAACTAACAAAAAATAATATTAAAAATTTAGAATATGACACTATTAAATTTACTAGACTTTCTAATCAAACGTAAGAGATTCCTTTAAAATGTCTTTCAATGCATCTCGCTCTTCATCAGTTAAATAGATTTTTTTATTTGCTCTGATCTGTTTTAACAATCGTTCAGCTTTGTCAGGACCCATAATTTCCTTTAACTTTTGTATTGAGGAGATACCTTCCCAAGAATTGAAAAGCGTAATGACGTTGTCTTTAGTATCAGGGCTGAGATCTTTGATCGCATTTTCTATAATCTTCTTATAACCCCTGCCAATGTCCTTTGACCTAAATACAGTTCCCATGATATTATAATATGTAGTTTGTCAATAATAAGCCTATTTGGAAAACTGTCTAGTACTACATCTGTTCGTCGGGATTTGACTGAATATTCAATTGAATCTCACTCGAGTTTATTGTCTTTTCTGCTGACCATTATCTATATCATGATGAAAACATGTGAAATCTCTACACCAATAACAAAAACTGCAATTCGGACATAAAGGCTTTGAAAGTGTTGGATGAAATTCGGTGTAGCAGTTAAAGCAAATCATACCAATTTTCATATAGATGAATTATTATATAAAAGGGGCCAGTCGGGACTCGCATTGTTGACTATTCGGATCCAAGGCAGAGGGATATGGCTGAATAATCAATTGGAACTTAATTAGCACCCAATCGCTTAACAAGTTTATAAAACACAAGTAAACTTGTGGGTAACTGCCTGAATTAGAACCGACCAACGAAACTAAAAAACTCCTGTTGTCTAAATATCCCCTTCACGAGCCTATATTGCTAATTTTGCAATATGTTTGTTACTAATTGCATGAACGTTGACGGTTCCCAGTTTCAATACTTTAAAAATGAGAAATAGATTATGATGGTAAATCTAGATCTATGTCGTCGAGCATTTCTTCTATATCATCATCAAGATTATTACATTCATCAACATCATCTAATAAATCGTCAAGGTGACGATTGATTATATCCTTATATAAGTCTGGTTCCACGCCCTTTTCATTTAATTCATGCTCATTTTCTGCTATATCATCTGCCGGTGCTAATGCCAATAGTTGATCCCATGTTATAAGAGTAAGAGCAAGATCTTTGCAACCAACCTTTACCTTATTATGGCTTCCAAATGCCGAACCGATAAAGCCATTACTAACTAAAGCAAAAGAGAACAATACAGTTAGGGACAAGGCAAACAATTTGGAGTGATAATTCATTCCTACAATAACATTTACAAAGTATATAACTTTTTAGAACATGTTACCTAAAGTAGAATTAATTAGCAGGGATATGCCCAATGTAGACAATTTATTAATATATAAGTTGGTTGCACTAAAATAGTAAATGAATAAGCAAATTAGTTATTGTCACGTAATGGCCATAACATTAGGGATAGTGTCCATTACCTTATTTACAAATAGCGATATGTATGCTGCAGCATTTGAGCCTGTTCCATTTAATAAAATACCATCGGCTATAATCAACTCAGAAGGCAATAAGTATGAATTTACTGCAGATTATTCACTAGATTTCGGAGATGAAACACAAATTAGACATGACGATGATGCTAAGCTAGCTAGTAATATGAAATTGGATAAAGATGATGATAGCTTATCTCTTGAAGTTAAATGCGATAGTAACGATATATGTGATGATAGCTTATCTCCTCGAGACGTAACCGTTTACTTAGTTGACAGAGGTACAAAAGACGGTCAGATTGCAAGAAATTCTATCCCACTATTGGAATTGGAAAAAAATGATTGTGGTTCTCAGTCGATAGAGGATTGTGCACATTTTGATTTTGATATACCAGATGATATATTGACCAAAAAATACAAATTAGTTGTTGATATGGTTTTTGACGAAGCAGAATGGATATTTATAAATCCTGCTAGAATAACGAATTAAGACTCAATTTATCAAGTCATTTTTCTTGGTATAATTTTTCCTATGCTGAACAGAATAAATATATTATGACAATGATATCTCATGTGCTTTGACTTTAATTGGACAATGAACAGGAGAATGGTAAATATGATGGTAACTAGGCAATGGCTAAATTCCTCCAATACTGTCCTTCAGTAACAAGCTATTTAACATTTCGGATGAGACCAATAACTGTTAATATCTTTGAAAAGCTGTAAGCTAATTCATTGAACCATGAAGGACATCTTACTTCAATAGCAAATCTAAAACTTCCTTCAAGGAAAAAATATAATTTTCAAAATCCTCTAATCCTTCTTTAAGTTCATAAGATTAAAGTAAGTGCATTAGTAACGCCAGCACACAATGCCCCAAATTTGATGCCTATTTTATATTTAAGAAGTTATAATGAAATACTCTCGGAACCCTACGTAAAATTCTAAAGTCAATAAACCACACAGGAGGTGGAGTAATATAAGGTCGGACCAAGGAACACATCTCTCGTTACGGTAAAACTCACTTTAGCTATCATGTTTAGTGAGCAAAGAATTCAAGGGCTATGGCACGCTTGGGTTAGTTGAAATAGAGAAAGGAGGAAGTGCAAAAATATCTGGTAAATTGACAAATTTAGGAAAGTTACTATTAACTATTAATTAGCAAGATTTGCTGATGATTACAAAGGAGAATAATTGGAACCGATTCATGGCATGTTTATCCATGTGCCAATCACTTACCATTATGCTTTAGTCCTTCTACTCCAAATAAATTCTAAACCTGAGCAAAACATGGATTTAAGTATCAAATTTTTTTGGGTTTTAGTATTTTCATTATTATAATGATAGGATAGGTTATACCTACTTCGAAACCAAATATTGTAAAGTATTTCATTCAGAGTCATTTGCGTCCATTATTTCCTATAATAGCTAGGAATTGCCTTTCTTTTGAACTAATGTTACCAAAATCCGTAAAATGGTTCACAACTAATTTAACACTTATTTAATAATATATTACCTTGCCGTGATTTTAAAAAAAAGAAAATGGAAAATTTATCTATGGTCTATGTATGCTTATGTCATCAAGTTCATTCTTTTCTGGACCTGAGTCATCATATCGCACATGAGTATGTTGTCCTCCAGGAGCGCCAACTTGTAATCCTAGAACAGCCAATGCAACCATTGCGTTGTACGCATCCTCACTATCTTTCGTCGGTTTTAATACTCTGGGTCCTAACGGTCCAGTACCAGCCACTGCATCAAAAGTAAATTCTGCACTCTTAGATTCATCATTCACTTTTATTGATGTAATTTCTCCGAATTGTATTACTTCTCCCATTACTACATTATAGAAAACAATAATATTAGAATATGATCCCCTAGCTATTAATACAATTAATTTGGTCCTCTTAATGTTTGCTTTGAATACGACCTTCAAAATATTAGACAATTTCGGTTTGATAGAAATTATAGAATGGTATATCAATGCGCATAGCCTGATACTATATGCATGAAGATTACAAGTATTTATGCTTAAAAAAGTCATCAAAACCCTCTGTTCTCTACTTAAAGAAATGAAGGTTCTCTCCACTTTATGTCTTCAAATGCTGAATGTCCTCTGTTCTCTTTATCAAACCCAAGAATTTGCATGCTTGTTGATATGAAAGTACTTCCATCAGAATAATCACGATGTCTATCATGGATCTTCGAGTCATCAGACATGAGCAAAAGGGACACTCACAGCTATGGCTTTAGGACATTATATCAATAGGACCAATAAATATTAGTAACTCTTTATCAAAACCATTTTAATGAGGTCAATACTTTTTCGGCGCCGAAAAATTCTGCTGACATTGTATTAAAGAAAGCTAAGCAGAAGCAAAGAATGCTTCTTATATTTTTTCTTTTCCCTTATCAGCAAATCTATTTGCTGATGCAACATAAGCTTATGCTGCATTAGGATGTCATAAAACATCCATTTGTCGTCAACATTTTCAATTATCGTAGCCAATTTTCTTATTGAAATTCTTAGTGCAATTATTGCCTTGTCAAAGGATCTGTACATTGTCTCATTATCACTTCTACTTGTCAAATGATAAAAATGGTCTTTATCTATCTTTTCGGCTCCAATTCCTTTTACTATTTTACGTACCATTCTTACAGATAAATGTCTATCTTGTACCAATTCTGTTAATTTCGACTGAGAAAGTTTGTCTGCAATTGGAAGCAATTCTTCAACTATAGAAATATTAATTTCAGATTTAGAAATTAGTTCCATTATGTCTTTTGGTAACTCTACTAATTTTATTCGTTTGCATACATAGCTGGTACTTTTTGACAATTTTTGTGCAAGTTCTGACACACCGCCCCAACCAAATTCAACTACATATTTTCTAAAAGCTAAACCCTCCTCTATTGGATTTAGGGTATGTCTTTGTACGTTCTCTATGATTGAAACTTCGTACGCTGTTTTATCGTCTATTTCTACTAGATGACAAGCAATTTTTCTCCGTCCTAATTTCTTGCATGCATTAAACCTTCTATTTCCAGCAACTATCTCAAAGTTTTCTGAATGATTTATTCTGACTACTATTGGTTGCAATAGACCAATTTTCTTTATGGATTCAGCAAGTTCCTCTAGACTATCCATATTAGTTCGAAGCTGATTCGTCGGTGTGCTAATATCTAAAATGTTAATATCCTCTACCCATCCATTTAACTCATTTGAATATTTATCCAACATAGATATTCCAGCTTTTAGTTAGCCTGGTGGCAAATAAGCCTGTATAGCAAATGATGAAATGCTTCCCATAATCAATATGAGTAATAATATCTAGTACTATGTTCCTTATGAAGGTAATTTTGTGCAATGAATATAACATCTTTTCTTTTTTATCATTACAAACGATTCCATATGCCTCTGAATATTTACCTTTTGGATATGCCCCTAAAAAATATCCATGTTTATCACTGAATGTAACGAGAAGCAGCTGAGGGTTTTGATCTCCATTATCTACTTCTTCTAGCAACGGAATTCCCCACAAGGACACCTGCCTATTGGAAACTTGTCTTCCTTGGGTATCAATAACACGTCCTGTCATCATTACAAGTTTCCCCAAAACAGGATCTTCATTTTTCAATATTTTTGGATATGTCTTTGCATCGACTTTAATCGTAATCCTTGGATCGAGGTTTTCTATTGGAAACTCTTTACTAATCAGATGCTCACCATCTGGAGCCACTACATCTAGAACCAAGGTACCTCCCATTTAGGCTCTATCTGGAAGTTCAAGCGAAAATACCTTCGCTGTTTACCAAAACGGATTTTTGTAAATATGTCCATAATGATTGTGTGTTCTTACTATCTTCTTCTATGTCGGATTTCTCTTCAAACGATTTTATTACTGTATGAGAGATAAATTTATTCTCCTTGCTATCAACAAGCTTACGATTAGCATTAAACACTTATTGTATTCACTGAAGTATTATTTAAGTAGATTTATACATAACTCTCTACTAATGAAGTGTTATATAAGAAAATTCATAAGCTATCAATTATCAACTTAAGATTATCGTTTTAAAGTAACGTAATATATTTGATTTTCCTTGTCTTTATTGAGTATCTGTAGGCGAGAACTTTCTGCATGTAGGTAAACGGTTTATGTTACCATGTCTACTTTTTTTTCTAATTTTGTGTTATTGCTATTTGTTACTATTTTATATCTTCAATCCAAATAGATAATGAAATAATCTGTTCTCTTCTGTTTTGTATTATGGTTTTGAGGTAAAAAAACTTTTTAAATAATACTGTAATTCAATTACATTCTATAGTTCCTTTTGACTTCTGTATTCTGACGAGGATGGTTCTCATATTACGATTACATTATTTCTATTTTGATGTTCATCATAAATTTTTAAAGGTTTGTTGTATTTTTCAGTTAGAGGTGATAAGGATCTTCTATACAATAAAGGAACACATTATTTTCCGGCGCCGAAAAATTTAACAATGCTATAGACTAAGCCTCATAAGTCTATTAAAAGCACTTACTTTCTTATACTTCCTCTTTTCTTTAATAAGTAAATCAATCTGAGAATTTAACATGTTCCTATGATGAAGCAAAATATCATAAAAAATCCAGTTATCTTCAACGCACTCAGCTATCGAACCTAGTTTCTTAGTTGCAATTCGCAATGCGATTATTGACTTGTTAAAACATTTGGATATTCTTTCTTTGTGATAATCATACTGATCATTATGCGTACGAAATGAATAATCAATATTAGTATAGTCGAGGTCAGCTTTTAGTAGCTTGCGTGTATTTCTTGACGACAGCTTTTTATCACGTATTAATACTGCTATTTTTGATTGATTATGTTTATCTCTAACAGAAAGCAACTCTTCTGCTGTGGTTACGTTAATTTCTGATTTAGAAATCAGATCTATTATATCTTTAGGCAATTCAACCAATTTCATTCGTCTGCATACGTAGCCTGGACTTTTTGACAGCTTTTGCGCAAGCTCTGAAACACCGCCCCAACCATATTCATTTACGTATTTTCTAAATGCTAGGCCTTCATCTATTGGATCTAGAGTACGTCTTTGTACATTCTCTATGATTGAAACCTGAAATGCTGTTTTATCATCCAACTCCACTACATGGCAAGTAATTTTTCTGCAACCTAATTTCTTACATGCATTAAATCTTCTGTATCCAGCAACTATTTCAAAAAATTCCGAACTGTTTGTTCTAACTACTATGGGTTGTATCAGACCAATTTTCTTTATGGATTCCGCAAGTTCATCAACACCATTCATATTACTTCGAAGAAGATTACTTGGTGGGGCAATATCTGATATATTGATATCTTCTACCGATCCAACTAACTCATTTGAATATGAATTCATAGATTACACTTTTTATATACCTTTCAAAAGAAATAACTCTGTGTAATAACTGGTATGTAGTTTTTCACAACCATTATGATTTATCATACCTAGATATGATAAATAATCTGTTTCATATATGCATATTTGACGACCTCTAAAAATCGTAAAGGGACTGAGATAAATGTATTTTGAAATAAACCCCATATATTGCTGTGTATATTATATTTGGAAATCGTTACTTTAAATCGAACTAAAAAATTATTTCTTTGAAAATATTAATTGTATTGTTCATCTTCTCATAGCCTGAGATACAGTGCTCATTTTTTATCATGGCTTAGCGGTTTGCTCTTCTCTCATCTCATTATAATAAACAAGAAACACTTTAGGTTACCATTCTTCTGAAAGTTAAATTTATTCTTGGTAGAGTAATTTTACTAGATTTGGGTAGACTATGTAACCAGTTTTTTTGTGTCGCATCTTTCATTAACAGTAAACTCCCATGTTCAAGTAATACTGAAATAGTTTTGTTACTTTGTTTATGCTTAAAGGAGAATTTCCGCTCTGCCCCAAGACTCACTGAAGCTATGGTGCTATTGTCTTCAATTGATTTTTCATCATCACTATGCCATCCCATACCCTCATTGCCATTATGATACAAGTTCAACAAACAGGAATTAAATTTTGTATTCGAAAGGTTTTCTACAATTTGTTTAAGGTTTACAAGTTCTCTAGTCCATGGTAAAGCTTGCTTTATGGTATTTGAATAAATATATACATAGTTAGAATCACCATACCAGGCAGTTTTTCTTTTGGTAACTATACGTTTTCCAAATACTACTACTTCATCATTCTTCCATGGAATATTTTGTAATAATGAATCAATGTATTCGTTCGCTTGGTCTAATGGCAAGATCTTGCCGTAGTAATATGCTGTACCATCACTACTCAGTAGATTACTTATTTGGCTTTCAATAAGGAAGATAATTTTTAATATCTTATACTTAATCCTTATGTCACATGAATGCAAAAAAAGGTGCTGAAAACAGGGACCTGGTTATTTGTAATAATTGTCTGTGGGCTGTATCCCTGTTAAAAGGTTCTCAAGTATTTGTTCAGTGTCCTTTGTGCAATCGTAAGAATCTAGAAGTTATCCCTGTTGAAGATTATGAGAATTATAAACTAGTGGTAAGCCAGAAAAGAGGTTTGAGCATAGAGTTTACAGGTGAAGATTAAAGCTATCATACGCAAGAACTTAAGTCGCACGAATATCATTCAAGGTTTTGTCAATGGCTCTTCAACTAGGAAGATCCACAGCAATTCCATTTCGGTATTCATTATCGTTAAAGATGATGTCCGCAATTTTTTTTGCCACCGTCCTAGGATGAAGCATTTTGTGCTTATTCAATTCATAATATCGAGCGTCGACATCTTCCTGCATTTTTGTTGCCACCTCTCCAGGACATATTGTCATTACC
>Ga0209896_1000009_pt1 | contig 16721 bp, 22 predicted proteins | sample GWRWS2_20_30_FD_187214 | JGI IMG/M metagenome (GOLD analysis project Ga0209896, IMG submission 187214) | Riverbed sediment microbial communities from areas with vegetation nearby in Columbia River, Washington, USA - GW-RW S2_20_30 (SPAdes)... | ecosystem: Environmental > Aquatic > Freshwater >... | reverse complement strand
ACATAAATGTAATAATGTATATTATTTATTATGGACTGTGATTTTTGTGGAAAAGACCAGGAAAAATATAAATCGTTCTACTCTCCTTCTGGCACGGATCCACGTGAATACCACATCTGTATAGATTGTATTAAAAACTGGCTTAAGGAATTAGAACAATGAAACTGCAAATGATAATTATGCCGATAATTTACTTGCCATTAATCATTATACTAGTATTACCTCTGATACTACAAAACAATTAGCGTTACCAATTATTACTCTTCTTCTTGTGTAAAAAGGTTAATAGGTTATTTTAAACAATATCATAGAAGCCTGATTCCATCCTACGTCGAATAAATTGAGTTAATATGATTTATGTTATACTATTTGCAGATGCTACTGCATTGAGGACTATGAATAAACAGTAAAAGAAGATGATGAGATTTTCACAAATTTGTTACTTTTCACTAACATAGTTGTGTTGTGTTACATTGTGTTGTCTTATCTTAGTTGACCTAACTAAAGTATAATTTTCCAACTTGTAATTAAAAATTTGTTAATCAGACAAAAATTACTAAAAAATAGTAGAATTGTTATATTCAACATTAATTGCAACGACGATCAGAATAATCTGATAGGGTATTTCCGATTATACAACTTCAGCTTTTGCGAATCTTTCCCCTATACTAGTAATTCGTATCTTTACATTCTGTCCAACCTTGCCACCTACTACAAAGATTACAAAACCTTGGACTCTAGCAATTCCGTCTCCTCTGTTACTTATTTCTGTTATTTCTACTTCGTATTCCTTTCCCATTTCGACTGGTTTTGGGCTTGAACCAAATGTTCCTCTATGACCTTCGCCCTTACCATATCCATTTCTTCCTCCATAACTCATTAATAATTCAAGGAACCACCTCCTTTCCCTAATATGAATGGAAGGTAAATAGCATCGTTTTTAGATAAAATTCTGTTTCAGTATATCATATGCATAGAATGTCTAGATGTTTGATGAGGAATAACGTCCCTTGAGAGATTTTGATGAGTCTAGACGTTATTATGAGGATAATTCAGAATCCGATTACGCCCAACTATTCGGAACTTATACTGCTTACCATATAGGTTAGAATAAAAATAAGCATAACTTTTAGCAGCAGCAAATGTTGTAAAATTGATTCTTAAACCATCAACAACTGTCTTTTTACCGTATATGTCTTCAACTTCTATTACATAAAATTTTGGTAATTTCTTAAGCTGCTTCATTGTCATGTATATTATTATTAGGAAGAATGCTACCACGGCCAGTACCATAAGTAAATGTTCAAAACCTTTGACAAATTCTAGAACGTTATTTATAACATTCTGTTCGATCCATTTCGATAAGAATGATAATAATCTGATAGCTATTATAACAATATAATCAATCATTTTATCCACCTCCAAGTAGCATCAATAAGCATAGGATGATACTTTGTTAGCTCTCCAATAAAAAAATTTCTATATTTCGTGAAATGTAAATTCTAGTTGTTATCTAACTCCAATTCATAGGGCCTATCATTGAAATATTCAATGATATTTTATTATTTTATTTTCTATCTCGAGTATCAATCTCGAAAAAATTGATACAAACTTCCATTATCGCATAATTTGGTCTAAATCCACCCTACAAGGCACTAAAGTTGTATAGAGTCAGAACTGAATTTTAGATCATTTTTTTATTTTGTGCCTTTCAGCAGATTTACTGCTTCTAAAAGTTTAGCATCAGTAGCATTGATATGCAAATCTAGTTCTGTTTGATTGGCCTTATCTTTTATTAAATCACGCAATTTTTCCCGCATCATAAGTTCTATATCTGCCATGAAAGCATGAGATCCTTTTTCTTCGATTTCATGTTCTACATGTTCAAAGTTGTCAAGATAAGCTGCAGTTGCCAATTCTTCTGCACCTGTATAATTGCTATTTTTATATTCAGCTGAAGTTTGGTTCAACAAATTTCGGGCATTCTGTAAATAGTCAATGTATTTGTTTGATTTACCTTCAGTCTGAGTTGTTTCATTTTCTTGACCAGACCCATTTTTTAAATCAGATATATAGGCTGGAGCTAAAATAACAGCAATTAGAAGAGTCCATCTTAGATTGATTCGATTCATTGTTAGGACCCCCTAAGTAGTCTTTCAAAGGTATTTAAACAATTTTGAAGGCAAAATTTTGAAAAACTAGACAAACTATTCGATTGAAATTAGATATTTTTAAATAAAAAATTCATTCTAATACTTTTTATGTGCACATGAAAAAAGTCCGAAACAAAAATGAGTACAATTAATTCAGTCATCCTTGTTACAAAAATCGTCTTTTCAAATCCAATGTAAGCAAATCATCATAGAACATCATTTTAAAATTTGTTTCCATTTTTCCGAATCAGAACATAAGATAATTAATATAATTAACCAAAAGCGTCATAACAAAAATTCCATATTGATCCTAATTTCACTTGATTAAATTTTGTAAAATGAAAAAAAAGGTGGTTTCTTGATTGCAGTGTCCGAGTATTTTCTAGATGAGTTGTGGTATTAATAGATCACAATGACACTTATTCTATCCGGTCATGTTACCGATCATACCTCCGGTCATGTTACCGATCTTTTCAGTCACGTTACCAGTCATGTTACCGATCTTACCACTCATGTTACCGGTCATGTTACCAGTCATCAATCCTCCGTCACCAGTCATATTTTGAGCAAACACAATAGTACCAATCGCAGGAACAAGTAACATTCCTAAAGCCAATGTGATTGCTACTGCCAAAGTAAGAATTGTAGCCATTTTTATAAGAAAGGGTACTACTTTATTTAAGTATTTCTTGAAGTTTTGTGATCAAAAAATCGTATAAATTTAATACTTAATTCAGCAAAGTACTAATGAATTATAACATTTTACTTAAAAAATAAAATTATTCGTAAAAGGCAAATGTGATAATTGATACCTCTCATTAAGATATTACTATGTAATAGCAATAATGTTATTGATATTTTTAATCTCAGCCAATTATTGATACGAAAAATCATTATTACTTATGAATATGATTAAAATTTTTAAACCAAAATTATTTCAGCTTGTATTTCATAATTTATAAATTTGACCACGATGGATTAAATGTAAATGAACTCATCTTTTGATTTTGGAATATTGCCTATTAGAATTATGGCAGGTATTACATTTATTGCGCATGGAATACCAAAATTTTACGATGTATCTGGAGGATACAAGTTCTTTCAATCTGTTAATTTACCAGCAGAGTTGTTCGTACCAATAGCACTCCTGGAAGTCATTGGAGGTTTAGCGATTTTGTTTGGCGTACTAACAAGAATTGCTTCGGCCCTACTAATAATTGAAATGATAGGTGCAATATTGATGGTCAAACTCTCTAAAGGTTATGTTGGTGGATACGAGTTTGAACTGCTATTGATATCGATAGGCATAACGCTATTTATGATGGGGCCAGGAAAAATATCTATAGAGAATTATATCCTAAAAAGAGAATTATTTCCTAGAGGGAAACAATTGTATCAAACAACTTATTCCTCTAAAGCGGATAAGAAATAATATTTAAGATTTAATTTATTTTCTTTTTTCATAATACCTGCCCAGGAACGGAAATAGTAACCACCCTAGTACTTACACAATAAATTCAATGTGCTAGAGCATAACAAATAGTGCTATGTCGTCATCATCATCATCATGGTGTTAAGCCCCATTTTCGACGTACTTTTTCTTCCAGTTTTGAAAAAACAAATCTATCAAATAATAAACCAATCACGAATATTACAATCATAGTTGCTATTATTTGACTCATATTGGAGAACTCTCTTCCTATGGATAAAATATATCCAAGTCCTACTCCGAGAGTGATCAACATCTCAGCGCCTATCAAAGCGTGCCAAGCGAAAGACCAAGTTTGTCTTAAGCCCATTATCAAAGATGGTGCTGCCGCAGGTATCATGACATGTCTGAATAATAAAAAGCCGCTAGCTCCCATATTTCGTGCTGCGTGTATATATATAGGCGGTATATTTCTGATCCCACTGTAGGTAGAATTCATTACTGAGAATACAGAGTTCATTACAATAACGAAAAGTATTGCAAAATCATTGAATCCAATGAGAAGAATAGCAAAAGGTACCCATGCTATACTTGGAAAAGATTGGAGTCCTAAAGCAAATGAGCTCATGGTTTTTCCAAATTGTTTGAATCTAAGCATAACAAGTCCAACACATCCACCAATTACTACTGATATTACAAATCCAATGAATAACCGCCATAGTGAAACAGCGATACTCTCAATCAGAGTACCGTCAGACACCAAGTCTGCAAAAGACTGAGCAACCATTGCTGGGGATGGGAGAGATACAGGTGGCCATATTTCTAAAGAGTATACTATTTGCCAAATGATCAGAAAAACTATTAAAAATGTGACGATGCTTAGAAGATCCTTTATGTTAAATCTGATCTCTTTTTTTGAATTTGGGGGAGTATCCATCTCAGAAAACCTTTCTATTAATTACTCCTCTCGTGTAAAACTCCATTCATTATAAAATTCGATCGTGATTGGATACTCATACCAGATAGATTTTAATTGTTTTGATAATTATGGAAATATAAATGGTTTCTATTGTAAATTTTTTCACTATTTTTGATCCCAAGATTAAGTAATCTTCTTGCTTCTTGATGATGAAAATGAAATAATTAAATAAAATTTCATAATTGGAACTGCTGCAATGAATCTAGTGGTGGGTAAATCAAAAACCAATCCTAGGATATTGAAATGTAAATAGTTTAATGATACTCAACTAGGAATCTGTGCTAGGACTTGTTTTATTGCACCTTCAAATACAGAGTAAGGCTGGGCGCCCTCTATTTTCAGAGGAGTTTCTCCCTCAGCAATCAGAATAAATGTTGGGGTACTAGTTAAACCAATACTCCGTGCCAAATTGTCATTTGTAACTACTAAATTTTCATATTTTTTGGAATCAAGACATGCTGAAAATTTGTTTACATCAGTAACCCCCGCATAAACTGCAAATTGCGTTAAACTATTTTTCGAAACCCAGTCAGTGTTTTCTCCTTTTGAGTTTGTATATACTTCATCATGATACGGCCAGTATTTTCCTTGCTCCGCAGCACAATAAGACCCAATGGCAGCAAGTGTTGATAACTTATCTGATGGTCTATCATTTATGACAAAATCTTTAAACAAAAAATTAATCATACCCGTGTTGACAAAATTATTAATGATTTGATCTTTGGTTTCCCTATGAAATCTTGCACAATATTGGCATTGATAATCACCAAATTCTATTAAAGTTACTTTGCTTTTGTTTGTTCCCAACGCTGATGCATTTTGATCTATAGGCTGAAGAAGCATGCTAATAAGCTGCTCAGGATTTTCGGGATTTTTAGGGGTATTGTTTTTCCCCATTGTCGCAAATGCCGTTATCGAACCTCCAACTAGTACTACACCAAATATAATTGCCCACATTAAGGATTTTTTCTTAAATTTCTTAGAACCTGATTTTTTGACCTTCCGTTTCAATATGATATTTTTCGTTTGAGTAGCATAAAAACCATGGTAAAAAATTTAACTTTTAGATGGTTTAATTAAACCTAGTATATTTTTTATTCTGTTATTTTAAAAATGAAATCACAATGATTCAATTTTGTGATACATTTATTGTGTCCCAACACTGTCTACATAATTGGCCATCAACTTTCCATTGGGGTTTTGGGTTATACCTTACGAAACCAATTTTTTTTCCACAGTGAACACAAAAATTTATTTTTGTTTGATACGCCAATTCTTTTTGATCATAGCATTTTTCACATAAAAAAATATCACTGTCCATATTCCACTGCCATCTAGGTTTCTTTTTTTTCTCGGGGTCGATATGATTATTACAAATAAAGCACAGATTTTGTTTCTTGTTAATTTTTTCTTCTTCTTCTTTTTGTTTAATTACAAAGTCCTTTGTTGTTTTCATATGACAGTCGCTACAAAGATAACCAGTAATATTCCAAGATTTATCTGGTTTATATTTAAATTTAAGATCTTTATTGCACAGAGTACAAAACTGAGGTTTCTTAAATTGCAAACATACTTTTTTCAAGTATCTTGTAAAAAAATGTATCTTTGATATTTTTGCGATATATTTCAAAAAAATGTTTGAACATAAATCAGGATTCAATTTGTTCTTTCAAGTACAAAGCTAAGGTGAATTTAATCCTAAAAGAAAATAAGAAAATAATAGTCATATTTATAACACATAAATCAATAGTACGCAAATGATTACTAAACAATGCGATAATTGTACTAAAAAGGGAAAGAATTTTTATTGTAACAATTGTACCAAAACAGCTGAATATTTTGATATCTATAGCTATTACAGAAGTAGGAAGTCAAACAAGAATACCTTGATAGGTAGAATCAAAGCTTACACTTGGCATGATGTGTTAGAATACATAAAGAATAATTTTTTTTATGATCAATCTAATAGTCTTAATGTAGACTGTGAAAAAGACTTTGCATTTATAGAAAAAAAATCATCAGAGCAAGTCGCATTTAATGGTCATACTAACAAGTCAGCTAACCAACATCCTATTGGTTACAAAATATATTTGAATAAAGATAATAAATCATTTGAGTTTTCTTCCAAAGTCAGAAACTTTTGGGATTTAACTGCTGTTACTAATTATAATAACAGGTAGGGTCAAGTCTATTCATTAAAATAATATTCAAGCTTTGTAATTATAATGATCTCTTAACTTTTTTTCCAGTCTTTACTATCTTAATTAAGTTGAATAAATTAAAAAAGATGAAATCAAACTAGTCATTTTCCAAATTATCTTTTCTATTTTAATATTATTAAGAGTAAAATTAAGCGGTAAATGATATGACTTCCTTTTTTCCATATTTTCTAAATATTTCATCATATTTCATTGACTTTGCTGATATTAGATTTCCACTATCATCATACATCTTTACAAAATTTGCGCGCAATGCAATATTCCCTTTTGAATCGAAGAATCTGATACTAAAACCATTCATGCCGGTCTGTCTAGTTTCTATTACAAATTTTGCAGTCGTTACGAGCTCAAGATTCAAATGTATATGCCATGATTTATCTTCATGGCCGATAGTCATCCATTTATCAGTTATTCTAATTGGTAAACCTTTTTCAATCTTAACTTCACAGATCCCACTTCCGCTACTCACCGAAAACATAATATCATCTAGATTCAATATATCAGAAATCAATTCTTTGATCAAGTTATAAGACATGTGTAAATATTATTGCAACGGTTTAATAAAAATATGAGGTAAATACTAGCCTTGTTGATATTTTGTTGCATATGACAAATGTCTCATGTAAAATTGAGATTGTTTTTTGAATTGATGTCTGCAACTCTTAATGGTTCTGGAATTCTTTCGTCCTCTTTGGTTATTTTATGAACGATATGTATAGCTTTTGTTAAACTAATTTTATGTCCAACGCTTACGTAGATTGGTTTTTTTCCCTCTTTTTTAATCCTGTATCCCAAAACTGACCTGTCATATTCAATAAAGTGATCCTCCCGTACAGAACCACATAAAAGATTTTTAGCGACTCCTATTGTTGGTTTATCAATCATATAACCAAGATAACTTGCTAATCCACACTTCCTTGGATGCAAGATTCCATGTCCATCAATAAGCAGAATATCAAAACCAAAATCATTTTTTAGTAATTTCAAAGTATTTAGTAAAGGTCCAGATTCTCTTAAGAAAAGCAAACCTGCAATATAGGGATATTGTACTTGGTATTTGCGGTTAACAGAAGCTATCAAGTCAAAGGTACTATTAGTTATGACTGCAGAACAATATGCTACGTTACTTTTGTAAGATACATCAATACCACAAATATTGTCTAATTTATCAAAAATATCATAGGTAATTATCTTTGTTGAAATTTCTTTTTGAAGATCAAATACCCAAGAATGAGGTTTTTTTTCCACAATACTAATTTGATATCATGTTTCTTAATCTTGACTATTATCTAATTTGTTAATCATAGACGAATGAAGATTCAAATTTGGTCACCACCCAATCTTTTTAGCTTGATAGATATTCAATTAAACTCCATTTCGTAATTTCTTAATAGGAGGACTTTACAATCGTGAAATTCAACAGCTCAATATGAAGAGTCTAATCAAAAACAACAAAAAATCTCCTCGATTTAAATTTTGTATGAATTTGTGACAAACATAGTATATAGAATCTATTCAAAATGATATATGATATGTCGTTTGTCCTTTGATTTTTATCCCAGTTTATCAAGTTAAGGATGTTTTTTATATGATTGCTTGGATTACACTGCTGATAACTAATGCCAGAGGAACTTTCTGCAAGAAAATCACAAGAAGGGCATGAATGGCAGATAACTGAGAAATTCAAGGAGACTCATGATACTTATACGTACAAGTTATTCCCAGTTTCTAAGTCACAGAGATTTGATTTTAGTATAGGCCAGTTTGTGACTGTAAGTACGTTACTGAAGAGACCCACGACATCAGGAGGTCTTGAGGAGAGTCTGGTTAATCGTGCCTATTCTATTGCGTCGTCACCAACAAGGAATTTTATTGAACTTACAATCAAAGAAGAGAAACCATATGGCTACATCAATCCTGTTACAGGAAAACCGGATGCTTTTGCCGCGTATTTTAATAAACAGGTCAAACTGGGAGATAAGATCAGGCTAAAATTAAATCAGAGCAAAGAACACTTCTTATGGAAAGTAGCTGCTGGAATAGAGAAGAATGTAGCATATTGGTCTGGTGCAAATGGGGCACAATCTGCAAGAAGTTTGATTCAGTATATGGAAGACAAGAAAGAGCCTGAATTTAACCTTATACTTTTCTACAGTAACACAAAATTATCTACAGACAATACAAATAATAGGTATATTAGCAACGATGGACCTCACCCCATTGATTCATTGAATGTGATTTACTATAATTGGTTGATAGATGTTGCAAAAAAACTTGAAAACTTGAAAGTGATTTTTACTTTTACAAGAGAACAAGAAGTACCTCCCACATCCACCAAAGATATAAGGATTATTTATAGGAAAGGAAGATTCTTCTTAAATCCTGAAGGTTTGTCCGAAAGAACTTTACTGAAATATGGTGGAAATGTAGAAACATCTTTTAATCCGATATGTGGTAGCAGTGGGTTCATAAACGGTATTGTAAGGTTACCAGATGGCAAGATAAATAGGGGCAAAGGGATATTGCAAAATTTGATGGAAATTGAAGGAGTAAAACCAGAAAAGACCGACAAGGAGCAGTTCTACTTACAACAAGTCGGCGTAAATCAGTGAAATGAATAGGTAGAACAAACTAGAACTTCGTTAGGAATGGCATGCTGAATAGTATCTCTCCTCAATTAACTTTCCCAAAAATTTATTATAAGTTGTTATTGTTAAAATAAAAATTTGTAGTAGATATATCATCATCATAAGAAAGCATTGAAAATCAAGAATCTAGGTGGACGAGACAATTTATTTACTGTGACAGATTGAGAAAAATCACTCTATTTCACATTGAAAATGTAGAGTATATCTATCCTTTTGATAAATGATTATCTAAAAAATAGTATGAACATTTAGCTATAAAATATCGAGCCAACAGTTAATTGTATTATATTTCAGAAGATAACGACAATGAATACGAAGAAGGAAATGTCAATTGCTGTCATTTTTCTTGCAGCAGCTATCATCTTTGTATCGTCTACTCCTATGACAAATCATGCGTTTGCACAAAGCGGTGATGGAGAAGATGAATCAGGGAGCAAGTACTATGAAAATTTCCTGAATTGTCTGTCTGACGCTAGTGGGTCAAATAGTTATCCTGCAGGTGATCAAATAGTAAACTGCTTCGCAGAGAGTGGTTACATACAGGGAAGTTCCAGTACAAGTAACAGCGACAACACTGAAGATGAGACTGAAAATGTCGGTGTAAGCGTAGTTGGTGATGAGAGTGATGATGAGACTGAAAATGTCGATGTAAGCGTAGCTGGCGATGAAGATGATGCAAGTGCTGAAGATGATGCAAGTGCTGAAGATGATGCAAGTGCTGAAGATGATGCAAGTGCCGAAGATGATGAAAGTGCTGAAGATGATGAAAGTGCCGAAGATGATGAAAGTGCTGAAGATGATGAAAGTGCTGAGTAAACTAATAGTGTAGCTGACTCAATAAAAATCCCCTTTATTTCTTTTTTAACATACAATATTATTACTCTGCTAGTTCATTTTGAGATTAGTTCAACTAGAGATATTGTTTCCACGAATGCTTTTGGCAACATATTTTCTAATTTTAAATCTTGTTAATTCTTCTAGATGGTAATAGGTAGTCTACGAATTTTAGAACTTGATTGTCCAACCTCCTCAAATATATTAGCATACATTCTTTGATATTACATTAGGTTATTGATCGGTTCTTTAAGTGCCTAAGTAAAATTCTGTTTCAAAATAATTTTAATATCCTATCTCTATGAAAATATAATATCATGGATCATCTTCAACCAAATGAATTTGATGGACTCTTAACTGAAGGAAAAAAAACTTTGGTCATGTTCTATGCAGATTGGTGTCCTTTCTGTAAGAGGTTCAAGCCAATTTTTGAATCTTTTGCAAATTCTCATAATAAAAATATGAATTTTTATGCTTCTTTGATTAATGATGATGATAACCCATTGTGGGATAGATTTTCAATAAATACTGTACCCACACTTATTGCATTTGATAAAAGTGAGATAATTTCGAGAAGAGATGCAAAAATGGGTCTTGGTCTAAATAAATCAGACATTGATTCTATATTAGAAGAGATGTCAGCACATGAAAGGTGATCGCAAAGATAATCTTTCAAGGGGATCGAAACCTTCGTATCCTTTCTTTGCATATTTCCAAATACCTCATGTCTATGTCAAAACCTATGCATGAAATTCCCAATCGAAGAGATGCCAATGCAGTTGAACCTATTCCAATGAATGGGTCTAGGACAACTCTACATTTTTTAATTCCATGCAATTTTATACACATTTCTGGGAGCTTAATTGGAAAAGAAGATGGATGCGGTCTCTGCTCTTTGTCCCAGATAGTCTCATATGGGATGAACCAGGTGTTACCACGATCTCTTAGATCGCGGGTCGCCCTTATCCAGCGACCAATATTTGTTTTATCTTGATAAGGAACTCCAATGGATAGCTTATCCAATTTGACGTTACCCTGTTTAGTAAAATGAAAGATGAATTCTGAACAATCATTTAGAAATCTATCGCTAACTAGAGGTTTAAAATGACCAACGGCTATGTCTGATATTATAGCCGGATAGCTCCCTACATCAGATTTTGGGATTGCTATAGATTTTACCCAAACTATGACGTTTTGTAACGTAAAATGTTCCCTCAAAACGTTTGCAACATCTAAAGGAATCCAAGGGTCAGAAGGTTTGCTTCCAATGTTTATAAAAAAAGAACCATCATCAGAAAGTACCTTTTTAATTCCTGCGCCCACATTGGATAAGAATTTCAAGTATTCACTTCTAGGTAACGAGTCTCTATAGCGATTGTATCTTACACCTATGTTATATGGAGGGGATGTAACAACTACGTCGATAGTTTTTTCCAATAAATGGTTTTCAATTCCACTGATACAATCACCATGGTATAACTTGATACAAATGCCTTTTCTCTTTATCTCAGCAATTTTTAGTGGTATAGCATGCTTAATATTGATTCAACTTCTTTCTCAGAGGTAAACTTGAAAGTCTATAGTAACTTAAACGAAATATGGTTAATAGACAGGGAAAAAATGGTATCAATAATTTAGTATGGGTTCTCAGATCATTACAAGATCATCTACGGATGATATCATAACGACTGCCTTATTTCCACCTAGACTTTTTTTCATTCTGCTTACGACCTCTTCGACAACAGCAGAATTTACCACAGTAGCCACAACTTTTCTAGAATTATATGTAAGTTCCACTGTACCACTTCCTCTACCTGAAGCAACTCTTTCCTTATCTTTGGTTACTCCCTTTACGTCGTAGATAGTAGCTTCAAGATTCAAATCTTTGAGCGAAGAGATGATGTCTCTAACATTTTCAGCTTTTACTAGTACAGCAAGTCTCTTCATGGTCCTTGATTTTTTACCCGGCATTTCTGCATATGTTACTTCAAACGGCAAGTTCGTATTGTCTTTAACCATTTCTCTAAAGTAGAGATGTAAAGTATAAAAAGGTGATGTAAATATGATCTTTGATTTGAGTTGAAGGGTAACGATCATACTTTTTTTGATATAACTTTTTACTTATTAAAATACGGAATTTTATTTGAAAATATTTAAGAACGATTATGCTATTACTACACTGATGAAAAGAAATTATTTCATGAGGTCACTCATTGTTACGAGTTTATTAATAGCAATAGCTTTCACAAATGCCAATTTATTTGCAAAGGTGACAGGAGAAACCGGAATTGGGAAGGATGTATTTAAGGTAATTGTCACTCTATATGACATAACAAATTCAACAAAAGACATTACGACATTAGTTAATGTAAAAGATCAGACGAAGGTCAAACTGTTCAATGCCGAAAATCCCGAAACTGAAGGCCAAGATAAGGAGTCATATACAATAACGTTTCCAAATGTGACGGTTAATGATGGAGATCCCTATACAGTATGCACAGTAAGCGTAGAGGATTTTAAGCTGAATTGCAAGGAAGGAAACAATTCTCCTCTAAATAGACCAGAATTTGTAGATATTAATGTATCAGGAGGAGGAGGGTCTGAGGATGAAGGGGAAGAAGAATGAATTTTTCATTCTAACATACTGAATTAGAATCGATATAGATGGATATACCTACTTAATTAGAGTAATTTGTGAAATTTTGAATCTTGCACCATTCAGCAACTTTAATATTTTAATTTTATTTATTTTTGGAACACAGTAATATTTTATCCTCTATAAGATGACTCGAATTTTTTTAAACCAGTTTCGCTAACTATTTCCACAGCTGAAGCTATCTAGCACCCTATAACTAACATAAACATAATATGTAAAACAGTCCAATAATGATTACTTGTCAATGAAGTTATTACTTTTTTCTGCTGGTGCCTCCACTTTAGTTGCCGGAGTATTACATCTCGCAATTGTCCCAATGTTTTTTACACAAATGTCTATAGACGTTACGATATTCTTTATAGTATCGGGTATGGCTCAACTGTTCTGGGTTATACCTACTGTCAAGAGGTGGATAATACCATGGTACTATATCGGTATAGGCGGAACTATTATCTTGATCATAATGTACTTTATAGCTGTCCCAGGAAGTGGATACCCAATTAGTCCATTAGATGTAGCAGTAGAAATTTCCCAGATTGCTTTCGTCATTTTATCTATGATAATAATTAAGAAAAATAGAGCGGAAATCAAATCAGGCGATATATACAGATAGAATTATCGATTCCACTGTAAGGAGTTTTTATGAAGCTGAAACAATACTATTGGTACTATGTCTAATATAATCTAGTGCTAAACTCACGTTTATTTCATTAGATGCAGATATTCATATGGGCTTGTCAGTTCTTCAACATAAGCATCATTTCATTTCAAGTATGGATAAAAAATTCCCAGCAGGATCTTTAAACCATGCTATCTTAGGTTTACCACGGAAAACACCCTTGTCATCAGTCTTTAGCTCACCTTCATTGTAAATTTGAAAATGTACTCCCAATTGAGTCAAATCGTCTACTGTCTGGTCAACGTCATCGACTGCAAAGTTAAGTATAGTATAAGTTGCAGGAGTGTGATTAGGTTTTGGATATACGAAAATCTCGTTACCACCTTTAAGATGCAAACTTAATCCTTCCTCGGATTCTGATACCTCAAGTCCTAATGTCTGACCGTAAAACTCTTTGGCTTTCTCCAAATCGTTTACTGAAAAACTGGAGAAGGCTTTTGTGTTTTTAAAAATTGTCATATACTATGAAATAGGAAAAATAATTATTAAGAGTTGTTTCCGTGCAACTAATTAGTAGAGTTGTGAACTCACTGAGTCAACTAACTACCATTGCCTAGGTATGTAAATAGCAGCCACTATGCTTCAGTCTTGAAGGTTGCTTACTAATATTGTCTGTGGGTTTGACCTCTGCAAATCGTAACAGGTAGGACAAATCATACTTCCGAACCAGTACTTGATTGAGTTCGTTTTCTTTTCGCACAACTCGCATCGTACAAGGTTAAACATTTCTTCATTATTTTAGATATCATATTATATAAAACTTTTCTAGTAGATTGGTAGTGATTCGCACATAAAGAGAAAAAGAAAGTAAAACTTGGATGCAGTTGGCTATTATCGCCTTTATATGTCTCTCATTACCATGCAGTTTGTTATATTTGTTGTATATTATTAAACTGAATTAAAAGCAAAAATTGATCCCACACTTGTCTGTATAAATTTTTCCGGCATTGTGTTGATGATCTCATTTGCAGCTTTCCAACCTGTACAATGACATGGAATAATATACTGAGGATCTAGCTTTTTCAGTTCAGCAATTGTCAATGGAATAGATTCTTCATATCCTTGTCCTGATAGATGAAATCCGCCAATAACGGAATGTATTTTCTTAATACCAGTAACTTCCGTTGCATAATTGATAGTGTTTACTATTCCAGCATGGCCACAACCAGTCAGAATAATTAATCCCTTGCCTTTTATGTTCATGATTAAAGCCTGATCATCTTTTACCAAAGGATCAGGTATTAAATCAAATTCATTTTTTTCTTCTTTATATTGTAATGGAAATCCTTTTTCAAATTTAGTGACTCTTGGTATTTCTCCAGTAATCATCAATCTATTATTGGCCTTGCTGCTTTCTTTTTTACTCTCAATTTCGTTTTCATCCCTAGGAAGGAAACTTATTTGGTCTATTTTTCTAATTATTCCACCAGCCTGAAGTATTTCCTCCTCATTTAAGGAGTCCATTCTTGCCTTATTACCATTTGGAAATACAAGCCAACGTCTTAGGAATGCATCCGGATGCATTATGATTTCAATTGGCTTTTTTATCCTTCCCAAAGTACTGATTAGTCCTGAAATATGGTCAAAGTGGCCGTGGCTCAACATTATTGTCTCAATATCTGTCAGATTAATTCCTATCACATCTGAATTGCAAATAATGCCATCTTTGCTGACACCTGTATCAAAGAGAAACTTGTTGGTTTTGATTGTGTTACCATAAAAGTAGGATATTTCAAGTATTGCTGAAAATCCATGTTCGGCTATCGGAGATTTGGTAATCCTCTGGTTACTTACCATGGGAGGTCTTTTTACGATTGATGAACTAGACAGTAACCTATCAGTGACATTGTCTACCAGAATGGTTATTTTTACATTATCTATTTCCAGGAGATTCATTTATTATTGATTATGTAGTAAATCATTATAATTAATGTAATCGATTGGCTGATTCCATTCATTTATGTTGTGACTTAAGTTTAGATGGGCATTTTTTAATATTCCTGAAGATTTGTTTGATGGAATTGACTTTATAATGTCTATTAATAAAAATTTAAAGAGGCTGATCTTTCTACATTCTATGTATTGTATAAACTTGGCGTACCAAAACAGATTTCAAGGATATTCACTCTTACTATAATACTTCTAGTCATACTTTTGCCGCAAGTAACATTTGAAAGTCTGTCAAAATCTTTTGGACAAGTGGCAAATGCAGGAATGGATCAAATTTTGTCAATAAGACCCGTGCAATTTGGGCCATTCTCTGAACTTTCTTCTTCGCAAAAAGCTGCTTCAGCAGTAAGCGCTTGTACACTTACACCTGCTTCCATGAGACTAAATCCAACACCGCAGCAGATTGAGGGACCATACTTTGTAGACGGAATGCCCAATCGATCCGATATAAGATCAGATACTTCTGACGGTTCAGCAGAAGAAGGCATTCCGTTGCATCTAATAATTCATGTATATGATGTAGATGATGATGGCTCATGTGTTCCTCTTAGAGGTGCAAAGGTAGATCTATGGCACACAGATTCGCAAGGAGTGTATTCAGCCGTTAAAGATATGGGAACTTCGGAAAAGAATTTCCTTCGCGGATATCAAGTGACAGACAGTAATGGTACAGTTGAATTTACTACGATTTATCCAGGGTGGTATGAAGGAAGAGCTATCCATATTCATGACAAGGTTCGTACATTTAATGGGTCAGAGACAAACTTGGAATGGACAAGCCAGCTTTACTTTAACAATTCCATCAATCAACAAATACACAAACAAGCCCCATATAGTAATCACGGTCCACCTCAAACGACAAATGAAGAGGATATTGTTTATAGTCGAGGCTCAGCCGATGGACTAGTCCAAAGAGATAGTGGAGAACGGTTAATTATCAATTTGACCAAAGACGAGTCTACCTATGTTGGAACGTTCAATATTGTATTAAACGCTGGACACAGGTAGCCACTCGATCAACACGACTTTTAATATTTGCATAGTTACTCTCCTTGATACGCTTTCCTTAAAGTACTAATGTCAAGCTTTTGCATTTGTAGCATTGCCTTCATGACTCTCTCTGATTTGCTAGAATCTTTGTCTTGCAACATCTTTACCAAAATGCTTGGAACAA
>Ga0209896_1000003_pt1 | contig 20377 bp, 17 predicted proteins | sample GWRWS2_20_30_FD_187214 | JGI IMG/M metagenome (GOLD analysis project Ga0209896, IMG submission 187214) | Riverbed sediment microbial communities from areas with vegetation nearby in Columbia River, Washington, USA - GW-RW S2_20_30 (SPAdes)... | ecosystem: Environmental > Aquatic > Freshwater >... | reverse complement strand
AACAACCGATGAAACAACCGATGAAACAACCGATGAAACAACCGATGAAACAACCGATGAAACAACCGATGATACAGGTGACGAAAAATGCAATGAAAAAGAAACAACCGATGAGACAGGAGATGAATCAAAGGATGATAAGAAAGAAACAGGTGATGATAAGAAAGAAACAGGTGATGAAAAAGGAGATGAAAAAACTGATTCTGAAACCGATAGCAAAGAGTATACTCTTCTTGATAAGATAACTAGTGATCAATCTCTTCTTGAAGCCGTAATTAACGATAAAACGACAGACCCAGGAATTGCTTCCGACCTAGTGGATCTAAAACAAGAAGCTGAGAATCTTCCAATTTCTGAAACATGTGATAGTGGCGTAGATGGTAACGGTGATGGCACGATTGCAACTGCCAGTGATGAAGGTTGTGCTTCTCCTCGTACTAATGCTAATACTAATACAACTACTTCTACTACTGCTGATACTACTGCTGATACTAATACTAATACTACTACTGCTGATACTAATACTAATACTACTACTGCTGATACTAATACTAATACTACTACTGCTGATACTAATACTAATACTACTGCTACTACACCACCAGCATCTGAAACATGTGGCAATGGTGTTAACGGGACTTCTGTTGGCACGATTGATCAAGTAGGTTGTACTCCACCACAACTACCAGCTGAAATTTGTGGCAATGGTGTTAACGGGACTTCCAATGGCACGATTGATGAAGTAGGTTGTACTCCACCACAACTACCAGCTGAAATTTGTGGCAATGGCGTAAATGATACTTCTGATGGCACTAACGCGACCGCCAGTGGTGAAGATTGTCCTGTAGTGGTACCGACTATAGTGATTGAATCAGCAACAGACGAGGCAGGGAATTCTTTGTATCCAGACGATCTCATAGCTCCACAGAAAGTTACCTTTACATTCTCTGCTCAGGCAAGCGAAACATCACAAGCTTTTGAGGAAGAGGACCCACAAGATTACCAGTATGAATGCGCACTTGATGACGAATCATTCAATACCTGCAGTTCTCCGATGACGTATGACATGGAAGTGGGCAAGCATAATTTTGTGGTAAGACTGGCCTCTTAGCTAATTTTTTTTAACCAAATTGTAAAAGAAAGCTTGTTCTAATGAACTGAGAGAAACTGGAATAACAGAAAATAATATGGATATGGGTAATTTCAAACTCCTAGTAATGAAGTATGGTTTGAAAATCGAGATTTCACTTGTAATGGAAGTAATTTTCGAATAAAAGTAAGAAAAAGAGTAGAATTACATAATTTTTTACTATTAACTTAATATACAACACATTCCACCACACTATGAGTAAAAGAGTTTGTCATTAGCGGGTAGCATAATTTCGATAGCTTTTATTTTCCTTATTTCGTCGACTCTTGTCCTTTCCCCTATTCTGTCGTCACCTATGTTTTATAATAAAAAAGTTCTGAATGAAGAATCTACTCAAATTGTCAAGAATGGAAACCAACGATCTTCATCCCTCACCCTTTCTCCTAATCTAGCATCTCCTCATATTGACAACACTGGAAACCAACGATCTTCTTCCTTCCCACTACCTCCTAATGTACCACCTGCTCAAATTGTCAACACCGGAAATCAGCCATCTGCTGCTTCTTCTTCCTTCTCCCTATTTCCTAATGTAGCATTTGCTCAGTCTGATAACTCTGGAGATCAGCCATCTTCTTCTCCTTCTTCCTTCTCCCTATTTCCTAATGTAGCATATGCTCAGTCTGATAACTCTGGAAATCAACCATCTTCTTCTCCTTCTTCTCCTTCTTCCTCCTTCTCCCTATTTCCTAATGTAGCATTTGCTCAAACAGCTGAACCTGAAAGCCAACCAGCAGCTTCCCTTTCCTTCCCACTATTTCCTAACATGGCATTTGCTCAGACACCTGAACCTGATACCCAACCATCCGATTCATTTTCACTAACAGTAGCTGTTGTCTGTGATAGTGATCCTCAACCTCCTCCTCCCGGTCCCGGTGTCATTGTAGGTGATGATACTGACAATCAACTTGAAGGAGGTCCTGGAGCAGACACAATATTCGGATGTGGCGGGGCCGATCAAATTAAGGGTAATGGAGGAGATGACATAATAAATGGTGGAGGCGGCAACGATAATATACGTGGTAATGCAGACAACGATGACCTAACTGGAGGTTCAGGAGCCGATACTTTCCAATGCGGTACTGGAGAAGATATAATTCGTGACTATAGTCCTAATCCTCCCGCTGGAGGAGAAGGAGATATAATTTTAGATGATGTGAATTGTGAAACTGTAATAACCAAGGCACCGTCTCCAACACTAGTAGGACCTACAGAGACGGTAGATTGTGATGATGTAACCTTCGATGTTAGTGGTGAGTTTGCAGGTAATGGCGCGGATATACAGCTGTTTGTAGTAACAGATCCTAGTGATCCAACCGGCGGACCCAATATTGGTAGCACTATGGCTGGCACTGATGGAACCTGGTCAATCCCAGTAACTATTCAGGATCTAATAGATCTAGGTTTGGGTGATGGTACGTTTACATTAATAGCTACAGCAGATAGTGTACAGACAAACACAATTCAAGTTACCATAGACTGTGCTCCAACACTAGTAGGACCTACAGAGACGGTAGATTGTGATGATGTAACCTTCGATGTTAGTGGTGAGTTTGCAGGTAATGGCGCGGATATACAGCTGTTTGTAGTAACAGATCCTAGTGATCCAACCGGCGGACCCAATATTGGTAGCACTATGGCTGGCACTGATGGAACCTGGTCAATCCCAGTAACTATTCAGGATCTAATAGATCTAGGTTTGGGTGATGGTACGTTTACATTAATAGCTACAGCAGATAGTGTACAGACAAACACAATTCAAGTTACCATAGACTGTGCTCCAACACTAGTCGGAGGTGGAGATGTAACCTGTGGAGATGATTTTGTAGTTACTGGTGAGTTTGCAGGTGATACTGTCCTTATAGATCTGTTTGTAGATGATGGCCAAACCCGACACCCAATTGGTCCCGGTGCTACTTCTGATGCGAACGGACATTGGACAATGACGGTAGATTCTGACGAAATACTAGCTCTAGGCTTGGGTGATGGTACATTTACATTAATAGCTGAAGCGGATGGTGTAGAAACCAACACTATTACAGTTACCATAGACTGTCCTCCACCAACTATAGATGAACCTGCAGATGGGACAACTATAGAATGTGAACAACCTCTAACCCTTAGCGGAACTTTCGATAGTAGCACTTTCATTAGTGTAGAGATATTTATGGATGGTAACTCTGTAGGTTTCGCTATCCTAAATGGAGATAATTGGTCGTTCGAGGTACCTGCACAGCTTCTAAGTGAAGGAAGCCATACGTTTGTTGCTGAGGCCTCAACAGGAGGTTCTGGACCCTTTACATCTCAATCAGCTCCAATAACAGTTACAGCAGAATGTCCTCCACCTCCTCCACCTCCTCCACCTCCTCCACCTCCTCCACCAGGACAACCAGCTCCAGCTCCAGCTCCAGCTCCAGCTCCAGCTCCAGCTCCAGCTCCAGCACCAGCACCAGCACCAGCACCAGCACCAGCACCAGCACCAGCTGCAGGTATTCCCGTACTAATTATAGATAGACAAATCTTTCAGGTACCATTCAGTAACTTAACATGTACTGAATCTCTAGTGGAGCTTCGAAAAGATCTAATACCTACTACTGATTTTCCTGCTCTTGTGAATGAGACAAAATCAACCTATGATGTCACAGTACTTAATGTTTACAACGCACCAGACTATAAAGCCATGTTGCTAGCTCAAGGAGATGAAAAGAAAGTAATTCAGGATACGCGTCTTGTATTAGCTCCGTCAATATGTGGCGAAATGATTCTCGAGCTGCTACCGGATCTTGTACCAAGTACTAACATATTTGATGTCGCCGATGATGCGGTTGCAACATATCACGTAAAGGTGGTAGATACAATCAATATGACTGACTACAAAGCAATAGTCATATTAGCAGAACCAGACAATCCAATCACTAAAGATCCAAGATTTGTTCATTATGGTGAAGACTATAAAGCTCCATCAAATTATACTGGAGGTGGCGAGCTAGATGTAAGTTCAGGACATATTGCAGCCCCACCTCCCACAATTAAAGAAGAGACCATACCTGACAGCATCAAGAGAACGTTCTCTACAGCTGATCTTAAAGGTGGTCAAAAGGATACGGATGTTGACATAGCAATACTTGATACTGGAATCGATCTTGATCATCCAGACCTTAACGTGTACAAAAATGTGAGTTTTGTAAGTGAGGCCAAAACAGGTGATGATGATAACGGACACGGTACACATGTAGCAGGTATTGCAGCAGCCAAGGATAACGGTAAAGGAATCGTAGGCGGTGCTCCTGGAGCCAGATTGTGGTCTGTAAAAGTCTGTGATAAAGTGGGAGAATGTAAAGTCTCGGATATGATAAAGGGAGTTGAATATATCACTCAACATGCTGATGAAATAGACGTTGTAAACATTAGTGTCGAAACCCCATTATCTCCTGCCCTTAATCGAGCAATAAGTGCGTCCATAAAGGCAGGGGTAACTTATGTGGTAGCGGCCGGAAATTATGGTAAAGACGCATCTACTACTTCTCCTGCAAGTAATCCTGATACGATTACTGTTTCTGCAATTGCAGATAGCGATGGAAAATGTGGAGGTACTGGACCAGAACTGAAGACACAAAATGCCACTGATGATACTTTTGCACCATTTAGTAATTTTGGTTCGTCCGTCAGTATTGCAGCTCCTGGTGTGGATATACTATCTACATACCTAGATGGAGGATACGCAGTTGATAGTGGAACAAGCATGGCAGCTCCATCTGTTGCTGCGGCTGCTGCTCTAGTAAAGGCGAATTCTACAGATTTTACTCCGAAGGAGGTAAAGGATAGTATTCTTAATTCAGGTTCGACTTCATTGACACCGTGTGAAGGTGGACCGCAGGGATATTTTTCGGGTGACCCTGACAAATTCAAGGAACCTTTGCTATTCAGAAAACTTACTAACAAGTGACATGCTAATGGAAAAACCATTGTACTTTTGTGTTGCAAACCAACATAGAATATTCGGAAAGACTTTTGCCTCTTCTAATCATGTTCGTGAATATTGTTAAAAAGGAAATAGCTTCAAGAACAATGTTGGTATCGGTATCTTTTGCAGATTCGTACTAGATTCAAGCAAAATTAGGATGGAATTTGTTTTAATCTTCAGCTCAATATCGATTTGACATACGGGATTTGATTATCATCGATTTGTTTACTTTTGACTTATATTCAAATGCATAGTTGGTTTTACTGGTTTCAAATTTTCGCAAGTTGTTACATTTCCTATATTTGTTGTAAGAGTGTTGTTCGTTGTCATGTTTGCAGCTTCTATTGGAGTGAATTTGCAAACGCTTGCTGGTTGATCAGTTTTTGGATCTATTATTGTTATAGTATGGTTTTTCAAATCCACGATCCTATTGGTATTAGGATTGTAAGCCAAAGATGTATTCGGAGCTTGGGCCATTACTGAGTTAACGATAAGAAGTTCAGATGTTTATGGAATGGGATTTCGATAAGCGAGTGAGAAACTTAACTCATATGAAGTGTGCAATCTAAAATAAACAAAATAGTATATGCAACTCAATTTCTTGATATCACCTTTTCAAGACAAAATCAAATGCTATCTTATTTGAAATCAAAAAATTTTATTGATATATCTAATTCCTTTGTCAAACAATCATGGAGTCGATAGTGTGGATATTTCGTGGAGGGACTAGTCCTAGAAATACTATTGACACGTAATTTTGAGTAACGGCAACTCCTTCCTAATTCTAATGCCTTGGCACGCATTTATTCCAAGTTCTGTTAACACCCATGACTATCGCCTATCATGTTATAAGAACCTTATTCCGGTAGCTTTTAATAATTTGTTAGGTTATGAATTCCATATGTTGAATATACATTCTTTTGGAAAATCTGTCTTTCTGTTTACGATACTGGCAGTTTTAACAGTAAGCGTAACTATAGCGATAGTGTCTTTGAATATTAGTGGAGCAAAACCAAATAGTGGGCAAAATCAAGGGGGATCTATTTCAAGCATTCAAAATAACAATCAAGGAAAACCTGAATGGGTTCTGTCCGGAAATTGGTTCACAAATATTATAAATAAAACAAAAGATAGCTTCAATCAGACAAATCCAGCAAGGTTTGGTTTATCGATGTCTATGGTTATGTTAGATGGAACTGCAAAGCATAAACATTCAATATCTAAATTTTCACTGACTGATATTAGCAGTCAAGGCAACACTACCTCGTATAATGGAACGGTCACAATAACTCTAAAGGAAGGTCCCGTTAAAGAAGTACCAATTGAGATAAAAGTAATGAATAATAACGTTATTGCATTATCACTAGACGCAACTAAAACTAACAATCACTTTGGCGACACACCAATTTATGGTATCATCCCACAAAAAGCAGGTGTGATGAAGATGATGTCTCCTATAGGTAACAAGACTATGATGTCTCCTATGGGTAACAAGACTATGATGCCTCCAACTATTAATGAAACTCTTACAGCGAATACGGCAAATACAACAACTAACGAAAGTTTGAAAACTAAATTTAATGCTCTGCAAGGTAAATAGCCTTCTAATCGCAGTTAAACGAATGATACGCCAATTCTAATTTTATACAAGATTTGCCACTCTGGTGAATGTAAAGCTTAAATCGATATCCCAACTGAAGAAGTTAATTGCAATAGGATATAGATCTGTAACTCGCTCATATTGTTCATATTCGCGTTTTATATTCAAATTATACGCTTTAATATGTTAGTAATCATAGGATGTGTCTAATACTTTGTCATTTTGGTTTGTCGGGAAATAAAAAAAACTGTGTTCCAGTGACTTTTCAAATTGATATACCAATAGCTAGCTGTTACTATTCTTAAATAACTTTACTACCTTTGCGCCTAGGTTTATAGCGACGAGAAAAATAAACCATGCTGTAAAGGATCCGATAATTGAAGCTTGATAAGGTTCAATAGATATCTGCATTAATTGAAAATGTATTGATACTTTTGACACTGCATAGATAATCTCTGATACAGAAAATATGGTGAATAATTTTATTAAATCATTTTTAATATTAGCATAATTTTTTTCTCCAGTTAAAGGATCTACATATCTGGCTTTGTTATCAATATAGAAAAAAAGTGCAAATAGTGGTATATATACTGCATACTCTACAAGTAGGGTAACTATCGAATTTAGAAAATTATCCTTACTTTGTTGGGCAAAGAATTGAGTAAAAAAGATACCTACAATGAGCGCAGCTGTTCCTGCGATAATAATATTTTTATTAAAAAGAATATAATTCTTGTATTTATTGTAAAACTTTTTTCCATATCGCATCATCATCATTCATTGATTAAATATGATTAGCTTATTACATATTAAAATATTTATTTGACTTTTGAAACAGAAAAGGTCTCTGCCACATATATGCTAGTGAATACTACATGTGCATTTCTTTATTAATTAACAGTTTATGTAAATCATTTAGATATAGTTATCAATATGAGGTAACACAGTAAATAAAATATGTAAATAATAAAAGATTCATCCTTAAATTAATTTCATCTTTGCAATTTCATTCTCAAGATTAACAATTCAGACAGCTGTACATGGATACGCTATTCAAATTTTGATAGAAAAAAATTAATTAATTGTTAACTGAGTCGATGAAATTTACATCTAATTTTTTTCCATTTCTTAATAAATTATACAGTCTCTTAAAATTATGTATTATATTTTTACAATCCTGGCTATTAGCACAATATTTTGGTAAGTTGTCTTTCGCATAATTCTTGCGTTTAGGCATTGCTCTTAAAATGAGTACTAATAACTGGAACAAACCTGATCTGCCACCAAATGCCCTATTTTCCTTTATTATCCAAAACATTTCCGTTGCATCATAATTACTGGGAAATATGCGTTTCCTCAATTTCTCACCTTCCTGGGAAAAATGTCCTATGCAGTAAATTTGACCTTTGGAAAATTTTAATGCATACTTTGCAAAAGTAGTGCATGATGAACATGTATCATCATAAACTAAAATGGGCTTGTTTGTGACTAAATCCAAGATTAATTGCTAATAATAATATTGATACAATTCAATGTAAATCTTTTGGATTACTTGCTATCTACAATAAAGCACAATAGATTAGTGTAAATAATTTAGTCTAAATTAACAAAACTGCTGCACTTAGTACTGTAGTCCATAAACCATCCTTGTGACCTTCAGCAGATTGAGTAAAATTTTGTGTCTTGTATATTTTCCCGGACAGTCTCCATTGTTCTTGCCTTTCATCCCACGCCAGCGAAGAATCATTTGGTAACCCCATAGTAGTAGCTAGCATCTCCATGGCCATATCTTCAGCATAATCGCCAGCTTTTTGGGCCGTCTCACCAGTGGAATGATGTTCAGATAAATAACCATATTGTCCATCTTCGGCTGGATTAGCCAAACCCACTGAAGCTGCTATCAGTCTGTTGGGTTCATTGGTAGACTGTCTTGCGATAATCACAAAGACAACTTGTCCTGGCACAAGATAATTTCTTCCTTCTTGTAAACTTATGATCTTGCATTTTGGAGGCTTAATACTTGAAACAGATACAATATTCAGATCAGATATTTTAGCATCACGGAGTGCTAATTCAAAACTCGTAAGAGAATCCTTATGGACTCCTTTCCCCTTTGTGAAAAACATAGCTTTTGGTACATACAACATTGGATTTGTAAATGGTTCAACATTCATTGTTTTTTCATTCATCTAAAAAGGAATAATAATAATAAAATATTAAGATTACTTTTGCTCCCCCCCCTTAATCTCTAGTCATGATACAAAATAGCATTTATGATTATCAACTTTCAGGTTAACTTGGTCGAATCAAACCAAATCATTATTTTAAAATTTCATTTCAAAAATTCAAATCTTCGGCTATTTGCTACCTTGCCATTTTTTCGCAGTTAGACATACTAATATCACCTTCTGAAATATTCAAGTTAGATATAGTGTCAGAACTAGTACCACAATCAAAATAATCTGCTCCCTTTCCACCATTCAAGTAATCTGAACCAGGACCTCCATAAAGATCATCGTTTCCGTCGTCTCCTGAAACATTATCATTCCCTATTCCACCAAATATAACATCATCTCCAGCCTGTCCAATAATCTTGTCACCCCCAACTCCACCATCAATTTCATCATTACCTTGATTAGCAGTAATGTTATCAAAACCCGCTCCACCAGTAATAAAATCATCCCCTGCCGTTCCGGTGATATTGTCAGACTGGTTTGTACCATTTAACATAGAGACTGTTTGTGAGTTCGTTCCATTGATACTATCAGACTGTGTTGTACTATTTAAGATAGAGACTGTTTGTGAGTTCGAGAGAGGAAAAGAAGAGACGCTGAAGGATATTACATATAAAAAAATCAAGATATATTTTCTCATCCGATTTCAAAAGTAATAATAAAAACGGCTATTTAATTTTACCATTATTATTAAACAGGAATTCTTTAAATAAACTAGCCAATCTACTATCTGTTTTTTGACAATAAAATAGGGTTCAAGGTCATAATGAGCACTTTGATACTATTTTTGAGAATTAATCTTTTCTATTATATTATACCATTATTGTCTTTGAATGAAATCTAACTTTTCTAGATAAAAAGGAAAATTTTGGAGAAATTGTTTGAATCTTGAAATTGGAACTATAGGAATCTTATTTGAATAATTATATTTGTATTCATGAAAAGTCACTATAATTGGAATTGCTGCATCAACATCTCTTCTATTATCCAAAAATATCTCAGCTCTTTTGGCCTGGTTCAGAGAAAAACTTAGCACGTTAAAGTCATAGATCTTCATCCAGTGCTTGCAGTCAATTAATAAAGCAATTTTACGATAAAATCCAATTACATCTATCTGAATTCTGGGGTTACTGAATATGACATTTCTCTCATAGGTATACCCCACAGATTCTATTAAAAGTGATGTAAATAATTCAAAATCATTCCATTGTAATTTTTTTGATAAATCCTCCGGATCACAGCCATATCTCATAGCCAATAGAATTGTATCAAGTTTGTCTTTTTCTGAAAAAGAAACGGAATCTTCTGATAGATGACCAATTCCTAGTTCTCTCAAATAATTCAATAACTCTATTGTTGTTGTTCTACTCCTAATCTTGCATAATTCTTGAAATCTATCAATAGTTAGATTGTTAGGCATAGCCATAAGTGAGTTGACAAGTAATTCATGATTAATAGGAATGTTATTGGTCAATTTAGCGGTATAAATAAAACTGATAAATCAAGATTTATTTATTTCTAGTAGCAATAATGTATATGACTTACGGTATATCCTGGTTCAGAATATTCAGAACCGATGACAAATCTTTTCTAAAATTTACAGTCGCAAGCTTATTGTTACTAAGTTTTATACACATTTATATTTCAATAACAAGCATTGACGTGAATTCACCGACTTTTGAATTTTTCCACATAATCACAATTCTAATACTAATAATTGTGTTTCTGTCTATTATGTCTAAAGGATTTGTGCCAATAGCTATTTCTTGTCTGGGGCTAGTCTTACTTTATGGTAGTACAGTGATACCATCTGTTGAATTTGATTCACAAGGACCTATTTACTACAAAGCATCAATTGGTAACTTAAACCTTGAAGCAATAAATCATGGCTCACATGGCTTCTTTCTTCTTGGAATAGCTATGGTTGTTTTTGGCATAATAATAGGATATAAGCCAAGTATTTTGTACACAAAAAATAGGCCTATACCTGCTCAAAATATTTGGGACAAGTATCCAAAATGGAATGAAAAATTGGATTTGGCGAGCACAAAGACAGAATCCTTAATTGGATTGCCATATCTTATGACCGATACAGAAAAATATCTACTATGGAGATACGAATTCATTCTCGTTTCTATCTATGACACGGTTTATCAAGTTCCCATTTATTCGTATGTGCCTGTAAACTCAAAAATATTGAGGGAATCACAATCCGGGAAGATTATTGGACCATCAAAGTATGGATATTTTATTTAAATTAGATGAAAATCCAAATATTAGATGAAAACCCACGGCAGGCCTAGCGTTGGTAAGCAATGCTTGTATTTTCGCAAAATTGATGAATATTCAACTTGTAAAAAGGATATACTAGAAAAATCTAAATTTGGAAAAGAAAAACAATCGAGATCACAGAAGCTTTAATTAAAGGTATTTGGAGCATTTTTTAGGAATATCGAGTTGGCCGAACTTAGAAAAGACTACATTCTTGAAAAATTCGTAGTTCTTCCGCCTGAGTCATATAAAGTAAAAAATGATACTAAACAATGTCCATATTGTCCTGGGAATGAGAGTATGACTCCACCTTCTGTGCTGTCACTAGTTGTAAAAGAGGGCATGCTTCAACGATTGTCAGATAATGAAGAAAACATTATTGAAAACTGGGATGTAAGAGTTTTTCCAAATTCAAATCCTGTTGTAACAACTGTGAACGAAAATAATTACAGAGACAAACCTCTCTACAGTGAGCCTGCGTACGGATATCACTATATTGTTGTTGCAACACCAGATCATCAAGAAAATCTGCCAGTTCTATCTATTGAAAAGTGGTCTAATGTTTTATTAGTATTGCAAAACTATCTAAGTCATCTGTACACAAAGAAAAGTGTAACTTATGTTTCCATATTTGTTAATAGCGGGATCTTATCAGGAAGTGATATTGACCATGCTCATTTCCATCTCGTGACGTTTTCTACCATACCTCCTATTATTGAATCGGAGGCAGAAGCATCAAATAGATACCTTAATGAAAATGGAAATTGTCCTGCGTGCAATATAATTTCAACAGAAACTGGAGGTCCGAGACAAATTCTAGACACAGAAAACTATATTGCTATTTCACCTTGGGCTTCAACATATCCATATGAATTTTGGGTTTATCCAAAACGCCATACAACATCTTTTTCAAGGATATCTCAAAAGGAGTTTGCTGACCTTGCACTTATCCTGAGATCCACGTTGGGTGGAATGAATAAAGTATTAGAGAAACCGTCTTTTAATCTAATATTTCATCTTTCTCCAGAAAAGAAGAATAGCCGACAGATTCACTGGCATATAGAAGTTTATCCACAACTACATAACTGGTCAGGTTTGGAGAGAGGATTTGGAGTTTATGTTAATCATGTCTCGCCAGAAAGATCTGCCCAAGTTTTAGGATCTGCTGCGAGAAAAGAATTTGGAGATGTGATTGGAATTAAGTAAATTTAATACTATTTCTATTCAGCACGATGTATAATGGCAAAACTTGAAACTTGGGTATCTTTGGCTAGTCTAGGGTTGATAGTAATGTTTGTCCTCCTTTTGTATTCGTTTATATCCTTTTTGATTGGGCCCCAATCCAAAGGACCAGATATCGTAGTTCAACCAGAAGGAGTTCTAATACAAGTAGTGTCAATATCTTCGGCACCTGGAATAATATTGGCAGGAATTTCATATGGTTTGGCGAAAAATTATGGATCAAAGAATGTTGGAATCATTCTCTGTGTCTCGGGAATCGTTCTATTAATTGGTATTATTCTGATTCAGAGAATGATTCCAAAAATACCACAAATAGTTTTTGTTCCTGCATTAGTGCCATTAACATACATATTTTTAGCTGCTGGAATTGGAATCATCATAATAGGCATTATTGTTTTTATGAGAGAGGGAAAAAGAAAACCACATATTGGAGCTGAAAACTTTTGAGCGAAAAGATACCAATACGAAACATTTATTTTAAAAAGAAAATTCTTCCTATCGAGATTTTTCATAATGTTCTAAATGACAGCTATAAACTTTCTCACGATTTGAATAGCCCTGTACTTTCAGTTGTAATTGGGACAAAACCTGATTTTTATAAACAAGCACCAGTGATGATAGAAGCATTAGAACAAAAATTGCCAGCATTTGTAATAGATACAGGACAGCACTTTGACGATCTTCTTGGATTTGGCATTCAAGAATTTGAATTGCAGGATCACATTGCATGTAATCTTCAAATTAGAGGAGACTTGATGGAAAAAGCAAGCGAATTAATCTTAAAATTTGGTTCGTTTGGTAGATATTTAAAAAAGAATTTTGGAAATTTTTCTCAACTATTACCAATAGTTCACGGCGATACATTAGTAGCCGGAATCGCGCCACTTGCATGGGTGTTTGGAATGGGACAAAAAGTTGCCCAAAATGAAGCAGGATTGCGTTCTATGAGTCCTGAATCAATAAAATATCTAAAGGTAAACGAGGATCCAACAAAGTCGATTGTGGAAAAATTTATAGATTCACAATTTGAAGGTAGATGGTTCTTGGCAAGAGAGGAACCATTCCCTGAACAAATCGATACTTGGATATGTTCTGCAGGAACACAATTTTTCTTTGCACCAACACAACTCAATAAGGATAATTTGGTTCGTGAGGGATATCCAGAAGAATTTATTCACGTCGTTGGAAACTCAGTGGTAGACGCAATTGAGATAAAAAGAAAAAATAAACCAAAAACTAGTTTATTTGATATTTACCCAAAATTAGAAACAGGGGAATGGATTAGAATAGACATACATAGGAGAGAGAATCTTACAGAGCATAGATTTTCATCAATAATAAAGAGTATATCTTATTTAATTAAAAATACTGAATACAAGTTGGTTCTTATCATGCTAAATGCTATGAAATCAGCTTTAAGGTCATACCATCTGGAACAAAATCTACTAAATCTAGCAAAAGAATATCCAGATAAATTTATCATTACGCCACTATGGAAAGAATATTCTCACGTAATAGAATTTTTAGATAGTGGGCATTGTTGGGCCGAGATGACAGACTCGGGCTCTATGCAAGAAGAATTATTGTACTTTCCAAATGTTTTGTCACTTACAGTTAGATTGAATACCGATAGGCCTGAAACAATTTTTGATGCTCGTGGCAATATTCTGATTCCCCCAGTAAATTCCTCGTGGATCACCACAATAATAGATGAGGCATTTAACAGAAAAGAAGGACTCGGTCTTGAGCTCAAGAAAAAGAGAAAGATATACGGTCAACCAGGTATGGTATCAAAGAATATTGTAAAAATAGTGAAAAAGGAATTTGAAAATGGCGATGCAAATTTCTATCCATGGCTTCATCAAAGAATTGGACTTTGGAAAGAAAAACAGTTCATAGATTACCTGTGACTATCATAGAGTAAATCGTTTTGGGCGTACGCCGTACGTGTTTCTTTCTTTACTTGTCATTTCAAAAAGTGTTTTCATCATTTTTTCATATGGTAAAGACATATTTACATTTCTTCTTGACATCATCCTCTTTTGAAATTTAATTGCTAAAGATACATCCATTTCTACATTTTCAGATCCAATTCCATGGCCATAGATCACATAGGAAGGAACATCACTAAAAATATTACCGTAAATATGCGAAGATATGCCAATTCTAATGCCACTATAAATATTTGTACTTATTGATGTTTTAACCATGTCTCCAAAGAAAGACCCTAATTTAATTGTCTTTGTATCAATTTTTTGATTACCCATTTTTATAGAAATTGTTCCATAGGTCATTTTTAGATCAGATGTTATCGTATTAGCACCAATATTTACCCATTCCCCGACATAAGAATGACCCAAATAGCCCAAGTGAGATTTGTTCGTAAAGTCCAATATTATTGAAGAATCTATTTCTCCTCCGATACGACAATTCTTACCAATATATGAATTGTTAATAGTCGAGTAAGGTTTTATTTGACTGTACTCTCCTATACAAACCGGCCCATTGATTGAAGATTGGTGTATTACAGTATGAGGGCCAATGTAGATACCTCCATCAGTAGTGTTAAAACTAGTACCTTCTTCAATTTTTGAAGTTTTGTCCACATAAAGTGGATTTTTACCTGCAACTTTTACTCCCTTTGGGACTTTTTTGTTTTTGAGTTTAAGTTGATTAAATAGTGTATCTCGAAGATGAAACATAAAATCCCATGGCCAACTATACAGGGTGCCACTTTTTCCTAGGTTACCTATATCAATAATTTCTGTATTTATCTCATTCCTTTTGACTGCCTTATCATGAACTACCGAATCGTATAGATATTCAAAGTCAGGTTTTTTTAATCTGGCCATTAGTATCTTGTCTCTAAAAGAGATCACGAATTCCTTCCTCTTACTCCATTTTTCGAAGAATGATTTGAGTGGAATAAATAATGAATTAATAAAAATATCATCGTTGTCATATTCAAATCTATTTACTTTGCAATTTGGATGTCTTTTTTTAGTTACTGTTTCTAAATATTCCCTAGTAAGGAATTTTGCTGATTTGATATTAAATTGTTCAAAGCTTGTCATTGATCCAATTTTAATGTCGGATAAAGATCTTGTATAACTGAGAGGCACAAAGTTTTTCCAACTAGTATCTTCAAAGAAAACGATACTCATGACTTAAATTTTTCCTAGGCGCTCCACATATTTTTTGTAGGTTTGAAGATAAGATTTTTTGTCGCCTATATCAATAAATCCCGATTCTATTTTGAATCCGTTTACAAGCTTATTCATATCAAATGCTTTTCTAACCGCGTCATCCATTCCATATCCGCTTGAGGGTGGAATCAAGTCAATAAATTCTGGTTCCATGACATAACATCCAATATTTATTAGTCCCTTTATCTCTGGTTTTTCATTCCATGCAGTAACTCTACTCTTTCCATTTATTTCTATGAAACCATACTTTAGTCTTGTATTATAAGGTAATAATGCCATTGATATCAATGCTCCAAGTCTATCATGTTCATTTATCATTTCTCTAAGTGAGAACTCATAAATAGAATCTCCATATACACAGACGAATCTATCATCGATAAACCTTTTAGCCGTCATCAGTTGTCCTGCAGTAGCTAATGGTCTGTCAGATCTTGCATATTCTATTTTTATGCCCAATCTGCTTCCGTCCTCAAAGTAGTCTTCTATTGTTCTATGTAGATAGCTCACACAAATTATGATATGATCAATATCATTGCCATCACTTTTCAACCATTCAATAATATGTTCTAAGAGAGGTTTATTTCCTAGAGGTAACATAGGTTTGGGAATGAAGAATGTATATGGTTGAAGACGGGTTCCAAGACCGCCAGCTAAAATTATTGCTTTCATTTAAAATTATACTTAAATTGAACTATAATATAAGGTAAAAACTATTCAAAATTTCATATTGTTGAGTATTTTTTTAACCTTGTCCACCACTTCTTGTGGATTCTGTCCAAAGATTATAATCATTGATTCTTTTCCCACGTCGCCTGTATGATATATGATATCTGCATCTGGATTTTTAGAAAGTGCTTGGCTGACTCCCCAAGAAATAGACTTACCTTCTTTATTTTTAATCATCTTTGGCTCTAATTTTCTTTCAAAGTGAGTTACTCTAAAAAGTCTATTACATTTATCCAATATTTTTTTATCATTTTTTATGTTGAGTGCCGATCTAACTAATTGATTGATTTTCATATACTCAAGAATCGACGACGCTACATGTCTTGAGGCGCCAAATTTTATACCTGAGGTCGGAATACTCCTATCTCCTACCTTTACAATACGTCCATTGACACCGGCTACATCTTCAATCTTTTTAGCATATGGTATTGCATAGGCAATATTAGATTGAGTTTCTGGAATTAACTTTTCAAAATTCTTGATATTGGTTAGTTGGTCAACCGCGTTGGCTAATTCTTCCATCACCTTATATTTACAAGATTCTTCATACATTGTTGAAATCGGATTATTAACAGGAATACCCTTCCCAATTTTCAGAGTATTAACAATTGAATTATGAACATATTTGTTAGCCATTATGCAAGCTTTAACTACAGGAAATTTCAATGCTACAAACGCAGTTACTGCGGCAGAAAAATTACAACCGCTTCCATGTGTTTCAACTATATTCATCCTCGGATTTTTTATCACTGTAAATTTTCCAAACTCGTCTAAGATTGTGTCAATAATTATCATCTCCTCATTTCTAAAATGACCACCCTTTATTACCACATTTCTTGCGCCTTGTTTTTGTATTTTTAAAGCCGTTTTTTTAATATCACTTTCGTTTTTTATCCTGATTCCAGACAATTTTTCTGCTTCACTTATGTTAGGGGTAACTACGTCACAAATTGGTATGAGTTTGGTTTTAAAATCAGATAGAAATTCTCTTTGAAGTAATTGAGCTCCGGTTCCTGCAGATACGATAGGATCAAGGACTATTGGGATTTTCAAATTTCTTAAAGTATCACTTATAGCAGTAATTATTTCATTATTGTAAACCATTCCAATCTTTATTGCATGTATTGGGATGTCAGATAATATTGACATGATCTGTTTTTTTATGATATCAGCGTCGAGTGGAAGTATGTAATCTACATTCGAAGTATTTTGTGCAGTTATCGCTGTAATGACCGTACATGAATAGATCCCCAGAGCAGACATAGTTTTCATATCTGCTTGGATGCCAGCACCTCCACTGGAATCGCTTCCAGCTATTGTTAACGCAGCCCGTATCAACATTGAAAATATGCTAAAAATGGATTATTCAGTTTATCGGAATTCTATTGATTAACATTAATTCTTCATCTATTCATAGTCGGTAAAAATGCTGTTAATGTAAGATAATAACTCATCACGTAACTGAATTACTTTGACGCGTTTATCACCATCTAAATCTGTTTGCAACAGTACATCCAACCCTTGAACTAAGTATTGAATATTTGGCAGAGTAAGTAGAGACTTTGTATATTTTGTAATGTCTTGATTACTCAATGAATACTTTTGTGACTAGTTGATGTTAAATATTGTGGATGCCCAATTTTTCAACAATACACTAAAAAAATTATCGAATAAAAAATTCTTTTCCATAGGCTATTTCAAGTTTTTTTAATAGATTGATACAATTGGCTTCAACAAACAAATTTGTATTTTCACCAGCTTGATATCTTATCAAATTTGCGTTTTCATTTTTTCTAAAGATTGATCTTCCACATATGATACACCTGTGAACCTCTTCGAATAGGTCCTCAGCTTCTAAACCAAAGGCATTGATGATAAACCTACTGCCATCAGTACCTTCTGCTTCTACATAATAATATTCTATTCCATTATTCATATAGATTACTCTTTCTGGCAGGAAACTAAGCCTATATTTTTTATTTAACAAGTCATGAATTAGCTGCTTAATATTACTAGGAGCGCCAGGTTCATGCATGACAGCACTGGTTGTCAACAAGTTTCATGCTCCACTTTAGATTTATACATGAAGCTAATCAAAACTATCGGAGCTAGTCCAGATAGCAATCTAGTTTCTAATTTTGTTTGTGCTTTCTCCATACAATAATATTCATTTCAAATACAAATAAAGAAGATTAAGCTTAGAATATGATAATTTTAATTCAATGATCAAAAGTAAGCTATTGGTCTAATCAGTATGTTCTGGTACATGAGATAAATTTGAATTTACTTTAATTAGCGTTCACAAATTTTCGCTTATTCTAATATTACGCACAAGTTAATTATAAAGAAAAAATAAAAAATGTTGGTAAGTTGTCTATTTCAAGTATTGTTTTTGTGCAGAAGTGTAGAAATTTGACCATGTACTGGACAAATTTGCATTATATTCAGTCACTGTCTCAAAAGTTTTGCCAAGCAATTTAATATTCTCTCTAATTGAGTTAAGAATATCTATTGCTAATTGATTTGCGGTATCAAACGCATGGAATCCCTGAGAGGTGATTTCATTTTGTTGTTTTCTGAACTGTTCTGTAAATGGAGTCATTGTTGGTGAAAAGGAGTTTTTTGCACTATAGTTTCCGTACCACGATTTTTGAATTGCAACCATCCTGTTTATCAATTCTTTTGTCACTTGCAAGTAATCTTGCTGTAGATTTGAAATTGCTTGTGCGTATTGTGGTTGATACTTTGATATTTCGTCAACCGTTCTCAACATATTTTGTTTATAGTTGTCTAAAATTTCGACGTTTTCTGATACATTTTCTCTAGATTTTTCTGTCATGTTTATTCACCATTAAATGGTATTATAAGGTATATAAATCTTTGGTATCAAATGGGATTTAAAGGTATAAAAAACCATCAAATGTGCTTGAACTCTAAAGTTAAAGGTTCTGAATTCAGATTCGAGTATAGAGTCGGATTTTAAGAATGGTAATCTTAAATTTATTGATGAATGTCATGAGGAAATCAAGAAATTAATAGAAAAACTTCATGTTAGGTGCTTTTCAGCGTTTCCTGATATGACATGTTCGAAATTGGCGTAGAGACTGCAGCAACGCTTACAAAACTGGACGATTCTGGAACAAAAAATTCTTTTCCGTAGGCTATTTCAAATTTCTTTAATAGATTCATACAACCAGGTTCAACAAACAAATTTCTCTTTTCATGCGCATGATATGCAATCAAAATTGGATTTTCATTTTTTCCACGAATCGGTCTTCCGCATATTACACACTTGTGACTCTCTTCAAACAGGTCTTGGGAGGTTTCACTAGACTTTTCTGTCAAATTAATTCACCACTTAATGGTGTCAAAAGATATATAAATCTTTGGTATTACACGGGGTTTAAAGGTATACAAAGCCATTAAATGTAATTGAACTCGGCCATTTAAGGTCGTTATTACTCAAGCCATTGAAAATTTTGTAGCAATATGGATAATCTTCGATTGATTTGCGGTAATTCAATAGAAAAATAAACCCACCATATGATTATGAGTTGTCATATGCAAATTAGCCACTGTGATTTTCCTGAGGGGATTCTGTACGATTTGGATAATTTTGTTTGGTTGAGGAATGATGAGGATGATCGTTCCATAGTTACATTGGGTATAACTCCAATTCTGATATCATTGGCAGGAAAATTCACTAAAATAAAACTAAAACAAATTGGTACGAATGTTGAAAAAAATAAAAGTGTTGGATCGATTGAAAGCCTCCGCTATTTCGGGATGGTGAGATGTCCTCTTGAGGGAAAAATCATAGAGATAAATAATATTCTTTCAGATAATCCTAAAATTGTTAATGATTTTCCATATGATGATGGATGGCTTGTAAAGGTTAAGTTCGACAATTCTGGTTCAAGTGTTGATTCTGTTTTTAAAAATTACAATCTAAAATTTATTGATGAATGTCACGATGAAATAAAAAAA
>Ga0209896_1000001_pt1 | contig 29726 bp, 38 predicted proteins | sample GWRWS2_20_30_FD_187214 | JGI IMG/M metagenome (GOLD analysis project Ga0209896, IMG submission 187214) | Riverbed sediment microbial communities from areas with vegetation nearby in Columbia River, Washington, USA - GW-RW S2_20_30 (SPAdes)... | ecosystem: Environmental > Aquatic > Freshwater >... | reverse complement strand
TTTACAGAATGGGCATCAAACAAAATAGGATATCTTGATAATACTTTGCAGGTGCCGCTCAATATGCTGGTCACAAAGAACGAATCAGCTTCTACCAATACTGATATCACACCTATAACTCTGAAGTCAGGTGAGTCTTACCCTATTAATGTAGCATTAACTCTAGACAAGAACATATCTTCTCTAGTATTGGCAAATGATACTGAACTTTCTGTCGTTGGGATGACTGATTCTGGACTTCAAGGAATTGGATACACATCAAAACCCCAGAGCGTTAGTCTGATGGATGTTCCGGAGAGAGATGTAGGGATAGACCTTAAAGTAGAAACAGAGAAGGCTATAGCCGGAAACTACACCATTATGATACGTGCATCATTCTTAGAGAATGACGGTCTTGTCCTATCATTGTTATATCCACAACTGGTAAAGTTAGATGTTCCTACTAAGCCCTCAGAGATGAATAAAATACAAAATTTTCAACAATTTTCATCAAAAAATGTTGAATCTTCTAACTCGTCGGCAATGTTTAGAGACTTTCTTAGGATTGGTGCTATTGCTGTAGTAATTACCCTAGTAGGATACCTCCTATACCATAATATTGGACGGAGAATAAAATTCAAAAAGAGTTAAGGGACCGACAATAAAGCGTTATTTCCTATTAATATTTATTTTACATTTGTAAACTACTATGCTTTAATATCTCTATTACTATGTGAAAAGCTAAATTGGTCAATAAAAAAGGAGATAATCGGAGTTATTTCTCTGTTGGACGAGGAAGAAGAAAGAAAAATCTTGTGATAATTATTCCCATTGTAGCAGCTGTGGTTATTACGTTTGTTGTTCTTAGTTCTATGTCTGGTCCTCTCACACCTAGTAATAAAATGGTCTTACATAATCATGTTAATCTCAATGTTACTTACAATGGTCAAGCTATAACGGTTCCAGGGCATATAGGAATGGTACAAATAGGCAAAGCCGACGACCCACAGTTATATGGGGACCATTCCCTGGATAAATACGGGATGGAAGGAATGTCACCATTGCATACACATGATGGTAGCGGAACTGTCCATGTAGAATCCAACACAAAGAGAGACTTTACGTTAGGAGAATTTTTAGACGTATGGAAAGGCTTAGATATTAACGGTAAAACAGTTCAAGCTTCTTTAAATGGGAATTCCGTTTCTGACTATAGAAACATAATCCTAAATGATGGGGATTCAATTAGTTTGAATATTTCATAAGTATATGTGCTGAGTCTATATTTTTTACAATATTTCTTAAGCACGAGCTTGAGTTATTGATTTAGAGACGCGTTCCTCTTTTCTAACGCCTCTATTCTACCACCATATTTTTTCTTATATTCTGATTTACAAGAGCTACAACAGAAGAATCGCTCGTAATTTGCAAATTTTAGCACATGAGGATTACCGGCTACAGAACCTTGGCAGAAGTCACAATTCAGCAATATTTTTACCCCTTTCTTTATTTTCTTTTGAAATTGTTTTTGGTCATCAGCTTGCATTTCTGATATAGAAATATTCTTTTCAATTTTTTGCAAGTCAACGATTGGTGTAACTGATTTAATGAAACCTACATTCACCAGTCTTTCAAATCTTGCCTTGACAGTGGGAGTTGTAATTCCAGTTTCGCGCGCAATCTGACGAAAAGACTTGCGCCCATCCTTAAATAGCGACTCCATTATAGAAACGTCATATTCATCCAATTTAATAGGCAACACCATAAAAAGGGGGCTGAATTATATTAACTTTACATTTGTAAAGTCCTATTGTTATATTTGTGGTAGTTTAGTAATATGATATGGCAAAAGACCCTGTATGCGGTATGTTTGTAGAAGAAAAACCTAATTCCATTAGGTACAAAAAGGATGGTAAGGTATATTTCTTCTGCAGTACCCAATGTTTAAACGACTTTAGAGAACCAGAAAAAGAACTCAAGAAATTAAAAATCCATGTAGCGGTAAGCATTGTTCTAACGATACCTATTATATTTCTCAGCTTACCACACATGTTACCAGCATCATTCGGACACATCCTTCCTATGGACTTGGTGCATTACTCGAGTTACATAATGTTTGCATTAGCTACTCCACTGCAATTTTGGGTTGGATGGAGATTTTACAAAGGATTTTGGGATGGCATTAGAGCAAGAGCTTCAAATATGGATACACTTATAGCAATTGGAACTTCGGCTGCTTATTTGTATAGCGCAGCAGTAACGATTGCTCCAGGCTTCTTTCCGTTTAAGTCGGTATATTTTGAAACGGCTGCCGTAATTATTACTTTGATACTTATAGGAAGATTACTTGAAACAAGAACAAAAGAGAAAGCTTCCGATGCCGTAAGAAAATTACTTGACTTGCAAGCGCGTACAGCAAAGGTATCGCGTCCAACAAATAGTCCCTCCGGACAAATCCTCGAAGAAGAAACTGAGATTCCCATTGAGGAAATAAAAGAAGGAGATGTATTGATAGTCAGACCCGGGGAGAGTATTCCTACCGATGGAATAATAGTAGAGGGCGCTTCCACATTGGATGAATCTGCAATTACTGGGGAGAGTATTCCAGTTGACAAATCCAAAGCTGATGAGGTTATTGGGGCAACTATGAACAAGACAGGGTTACTAAAAATTAAAGCTTCAAAAGTTGGCCAAGACACTGTACTCTCACAGATAGTAAAGCTTGTGGAAGAAGCTCGAACCGGAAAAGCTCAAATGCAAAGAATGGTCGACCAGGTTGCAAAATATTTTGTTCCTGCGATAGTAATTACCGCTATAGGTGTAGGTCTAGGGTGGTATTTTGTGGGCAATATAGGATTCACATATAGTCTTCTGGCTTTCGTTTCTGTAATGATTATTGCTTGTCCTTGTGCATTAGGAATCGCAACACCTGCTGCATTAATGATGGGTTCTGGAAAGGCTGCTGAACATGGAATATTATTCAAGGGTGGAGAATATCTCGAAATTGCAAGTAAAGTACAAACAATAGTATTTGACAAGACTGGAACATTAACAGAGGGCAAACCATCTGTTACCGATGTCTACGATATCTCCGAACCTCGAATTGGAGAAAAGGAGCTGCTGAGATTGGCGGCCATTGCAGAGTCAGGCTCTGAGCATCCATTGGGACAGGCCATCGTAAGGAAAGCCAAAGAAGATAATGTAATTCCAAATCCAGAGATATCTGAAGCGATTTCAGGTCATGGATTAAGAGCGAAGTATCAAGACCATGTAATATTGGTAGGAACAAGAAAGCTTATGATTGATAATACAATTCCAATTCCTGAAAAGGTTGAGTCAAAATTAACCGAGCTTGAAAATATGGGTAAGACTGCCGTCTTGATGGCGTTAGATTCGAAGCTTTCAGGAATTTTAGCCCTTGCTGATACTATAAAAGAGACTGCCAAGAAAGCTGTAGACGCTTTAAAAACAAAGGGCAAAGAAGTTATAATGCTTACAGGAGACAATGAAAGAACTGCCAAGCACATTGCAGCCCAGCTGGGCATCAATAGAGTTATCTCTCAAGTTCTCCCACAACAAAAAGAGGACGTAATCTCAAAGCTCAAGTCCGAGGGAAAAATAGCAGCCATGGTAGGAGATGGAATTAATGATGCACCAGCATTAGCCAGAGCAGACTTGGGGATTGCAATAGGGTCAGGAACAGATGTTGCAAAGGAAACCGGTGGAATTATACTAATAAAAGGTGACGTTAGAGATGTGGCCATCGCACTCGAATTAGGGCGGAAAACGGTTTCCAAGATTAAGCAGAATCTTTTCTGGGCCTTTGCATACAATACGGGATTGATACCAATTGCTGGTGGAGCTCTAGTCCCCTTGCTTGGAGTAGGAATATTTGGATGGTTACCAATGTTGGCAGCAGTTGCAATGGCTATGAGTTCTGTTACGGTGGTAGGTAACTCTATATTGTTGGGAAGATACAAACCAAAGCTTCCAGCTACTACAGGAGAGCTTCAAAGGGCTTACGGTCAACAGGCTAGTCAAAGGAAAGAGGTAACAAACGACATAATTTCAAAAACCTCTATTGGCTAAACGGACAAATTTGTATCCCGACTTGTCCAATCTATATTTTATCTCTTCTCTAGTTAAAACTGATGGGTCAAACTCTACAATTATCCTATCGCTCAAGTAGTCAAAGTTAATAGTCTTAACACCTTTTTTGTCTTTAAGCTGTTTCTCTACAATTGGTTTGCAACTTGTGCAATACATTCCCACAACCTTGAATGAGGCCTTTTCTGTGAACAGTTATAATTAAAGTATCACAAGAGTATATTTATTTTCGCAATCTGTTAGCGCAGGCAGTTGAGTCAAGAAAATTCTCCAATAGGTAGCTGGGTAAATACAATTATAGTTTGTTTTTTTTTACAAAGTTAAGGTAAAATCGGATAGTGGGACTCGAACCCCTCTATCATGGTCGTGGAGTCATACATCACAAAACAAGAAAACATGAATTTACTGCATGACTAAAATTTATTTGTGTTATGGTATTAGGTTCTATTTATAAAGAACGTCTGTTGTGTATCTGATACAAGTTTTTGTTTACTATTATTATTTTGTAATACAATCTTTACAGAAGGTTGAAGAGTGGGATTCGAAATCATTAGTGCACTTGGACTTTATCAATTTAAGGATTATTACCATTTCGCTTACAACCCGATAAAAAGGGGCGATAAATCTAGTTAATGACTATTCAACAAATCGTTAATTTTGAAGCAAACTAAAATTAGGAATTTTTCAGGTAAAAGTTATTCTAACCAACTATTTAGACTTTGGTCGGTAAATGGCTTTAATAGCCCTTAGATAGGTAGGGAATATTTTCCATTTTGACATCATATCACTTCAAAATATTTAGTCATATGGGAAATGATTATCAACTTCCAATATACTACTACAATATGACTGAAATTGGCTTAGCGGAATATTTTGGAATGGGAGAGGCTGTTGGAATAATTGTGACGTTGTTTGTGATTCTGTATTTCTCCAGGAAGCAAATGCAGAGTTTATCCGTGGACATTGAAACAAAGATTCTCAGTGATTTGGATGAAAGAATGCATGAAATTATCCATATCGGGATTGGACGACCAGAACTAATTAGCGTGATAAATAAAGTCGATTCAAATGTATCACCAGAGATTCCATATGCTTATCATATTCTGTATACATTCGCACATGTTTTTCATCTTCGTCAAAGAAAAGTTTTAAGTGATAATGAATGGACTGGATGGTTACGATGGATGAATAGCGCTTTTGAACAAGGCAAGATAAAAGAGATATGGCAAAGTAACATAGAAATGGAGAAATGGTTTGACCCTGCATTCCAGGAATTCATAGATAAAGAATTAATTCCAATGGGCAAGAGTAAGAAATAGGTTCCAAAATTAATTAGTATACTAGACTAATAAAAAGGAAGTCAATGCAGTAAATCTCAAACCTAGTCTAATTTTTAACGCCAGCCTGTATTCGGACCGCCGGGATTTGAACTCAATATATAGGGGAATTCAGCTAGAATTTTCTAAATAAACTTTTAGTAAATTTTTGTGACTTCATGAAATGTTTCTTTCTTAATTAGACTCATAAAATGTGACTAGAAATTTATTTAAAAATTGTTTCCTTATGCATTTAGATTTTCTAATCTAATAAGGCCTTTTAAACAATGTGGTTTTTAGTATAACATGCTTCGCGCTAAAGTCACTTGTTACCGAATCACATCATGATAGAACTAAAGAATAAAAAATTAAAAATCATGATTATAGAGGACGAAGAGGATAATCTAATTGTATACAAGGATTATCTAACAAGTAAAGGACATGACGTATCTAGCTACCTTACAACAGATAACGTTATGACAGATTTTGACAATATACTACCTGATATTTCCATTATTGATTACATGCTTTCAGGCGATAGGACTGGCGTCGATGTTGCGACTGAGATTTTAAGAAAACATCCTTGGTTGCCAGTACTGTTCATAAGTGCTTATGAACCAATACGAATTGAGCTCACATCAAACATTTTCTTTAAGAATAAAAATGTACTGACATTAATTAAACCTGTAAAGTTGGCTGAAATTGAAACTGCCATATTAAATCTCATAGACAAATCAAGAGCTAGTTATACCCCTTATAGTTAATAGTGTAAGTAAGTCAGACCGGAATTAGTCAGATTGGAAAAGGAAAAATTGTAGACGAAAAAATCAAAATAGTTGACAAAACCGATGCAAAAAAATATGGATATGCATTTTGCCTAAACACATTTTATCAAAAATAACATTCATATAAAAATGTTAACCATTTTATGGTTTCTACGTTGTATAAACACTCATTAATAGATTAGAGATTATCTTCTCTGGTGTAACGATTTTCAAGATTAATAGATACATTAGCAGGAAAACCTATTTCCGTAATGGTTCCAAAAATAATCAGACAAGTTCCAATATGAATGAGTAGAGTCTATGCCAATCAAATTGAACAAGTCTGAAACAAAAAAGGGAATAAATGAAATCCCAAATTATTAGAATCAATCTATCACGTCAATCTTTTCACTGAATCCGACTGAAGCCGACCGCAACAAATCAAATTATATACCATTGAACAAAATGGTATGTTGGTCGTACTACATGACACAAAAAAGTAAATGGTAATGAACGTTTACGCTCAGACATAGATTTATCTATTTTGTACGGGTATTAGAAGTATGGCGAATGGTCAATGGAACGCCCAAGATTACGAGGCTTATAGCCATCAATCGTACAGGATTAAGACTAAAGCGTATATGCAAAATTTTGGTATGTCTTCACTTTTAATGGCGATTTTTTTCTGCACATTATTTGTTGGCTTAAGTTTATTTTTTTCTTCCATATGCATGAATTTGATATATGCTCAAATTGAGGTTACTACTGGTGGGAATATTTCATCGCCAATATTTAATAGAACGGTAAGCGAAGATGCTGAGCCAAGACCTGATATAATGTATTCTGCGTTACATTCCGACACGATAGTGGGTGAAGTGCTTAATAACTTTACGTATCCTATTGAATTAGTTCGCATAACAGCAACAGTATATGACAAGAACGGAGTTATTGTTGGAACGGCAGACAAATATGTTAACGATTACCTAATAAAACCGGGAAGCAGGTCTGGATTTGATATCTTTTTAGATGAAACGTTACCTAGTAAAAGTAAGTATACTCTTACAACTAGCTTTGAAAAATCAGAGGACGATAGACCTGAGGCACTACAATTGAGTGTTGGTAAAAATTCAAAGAGCTCAAACAGTTTTAGAGTCCTTGGAGAAGTAATGAATCAAGGTAAAAATGATGCCAATTCGGTGAAAGTATCAGCAATATTTTATGACGAGAAACACAAGGTGATTGACACAGATTACGGGTTTACAAATCCAGACAAAATCAGTCCAAATAAAAAAGCACCGTTTGAATTTTCGTTCTACGTTGATAACCCTGAGAAAATCAAATCTATGGCGTTCAATGTTCAAAGTGATGAATATACTCTATTAACAAACAACGGTCAAAATAATACAAAATCAGAACAGTCCAATTAAAATGGGATTTGTGAATCTCATGTTTTTAGTCAATATTCTTACTTTGACTTTGGGTTTTGTTCTGATAATGTTTATGAACAAAGGCTAATAATTGTCGTTAGTTGAAATCATTTTTAGTCTACATTATAGCATTCTTGATGTTCTCAACATCCTCTCTATACTTTTTAGTTGCAATATTTGGTGGTATTGAAAGTAGTGAAGCTCACGGAATGCAGCTAGTTGAAGGACAAGAGAATGAAACTACTGAGTCTGCCCACAATGAGAACCAAGAGAAAACAGCAGAAATTCACAATGAATCTGGTGAATCGTCAGAACAGCGTCTACAAGAGCAGGCACCAGAACAGAATACCAACGAATCTAAACACTTACTCAAAGAAACAGAAGAAACCTTACATCAGGAAACATCTGAAAAGCAACGCAGGGTTTTAGAGTTCCCCCTTTCAATTATTGCTGGAATCGGATATGCTGCAATAGGATTATGGATGATATTAGATAGAAGGAACAGTAAAGTTCCTTACATAATAGCCATAATCGGTTCTTTAATATTACTAGGAATTTATTTTACTTCCAGAACGGTAGGGATTTCTAGTCTAGGAACAGAACCTATTGGTTTATTCGATGCTATTGTAGCAGGGTTTCAAGTTGCAATAATTGCTATTTCATTGTATATCCTAATTGGCAATATATACATCAAAGGAATGACTGTTGGTAAATAGAGATAGAATTAGCTGGAACAAAATACTAATCTCAGTATTCTTCTTCCTTTTAGCTGGATTATGTGAGATTGGTGGCGGTTACCTAGTTTGGCTTTGGCTTAGAGAAGACATGAGTTGGATACTTGGTGTCCTGGGTGGTTTTGTTCTTTTCGCCTATGGCATAGTTCCAACATTCCAACCGCATCATTTTCATAGGATATACTCGGCTTATGGTGGCATCTTCATTGTAATGGCTTTGTTATGGGGTTGGGTTATTCAAGGGATGAGACCCGATATATTCGATATTATTGGGGCTACTATATCGCTTATCGGAGTCGTAATTATTTTCTATATGCCGAGAAAAAACGAGTTGATATCAAGTGAACGTAAATGAATGAAATTACCACTTCTGTTACTTCAGTAGGACTCTTTCTCTTAGCAGCACTAGCTGAAATTGGTGGAGGATATCTAGTATGGTTATGGATAAGACAGAAAAAGAAAATAATCTTTGGTATTGTTGGGGGAATCATACTCTTTACTTATGGAATAATTCCTACATTACAGCCTTCAAATTTTGGAAGGGTATATGCCGCGTATGGTGGATTTTTTATTATTTCTTCAATATTATGGGGAAGGATGGTAGACAAAAAGAGACCAGATAAATTTGAAATAATAGGCTCCATGGTAGCAGTTTTAGGAGCGGTCATAATATTTTATGGACCACGATAGTATACTAACTTATCATCACAAGACTCTAAAATGAGATAGTTATCTGGGGTTGGTCGGGTGTAAATCATTTTTCCTCATATAACGCATAGTTTTTGAATAAAATATAATATTCTTGTCCAGATTGCAGATACCTCCCAAAAGCATGATTACTGTCATAGCTTCCGCGAAAGATAGGCTTCCACTGTAGATAATAGACTGTTGTGCCAGATTTTGGACAGTTTTTAGCGTTATAAAGCCCAATGTTGATTTCGGGAATAATACCTCCTATCACTTTAACTTTACCGCTTAAATAAACGTCACTAGCTCCTTTTGGAACTGTAAATGGAACATATGTTCCCTTTCCTGCTGATAATTCAATCGGTCTGGTTATTACTGACTTTTTCACCTTAACTGCCGACACACTTTGTCCTATAAATTGTGTTGTCAGTAGTACTGTACATGTGTGAGCAATAGTACGGTCCGCAACAACATCTGCCCGTTTTTCATATCCTTGTTTAAGAACTTAGCATGTCCAGATAAACTTTGTGCATTCCGAATGAAAACTCTATACTTCTAGGTACTGAGCCTTAGCTCTCGGTTTTTTTCATCTATATTTCTTAATTGCTTGTAGTGTTCAAATATGATCGACATAAGGATGGTATGTATTAGCACTGGTCCCGCAGAATTATACAATGGTCGAATTGATTTATGTTTAAACTTAACGAATGACTTTCGGAAATAAGGAAGTAGAAGTAAAAAACAATAACACCATGTGATGTTAAATCAATTGACGTGGCAAATGAGTTGCGGGTTTGGGTATTGGGTTCTGATAATCCGAACGCGGACAAATGCATTCAGTGGGATACGCCATTCCCCAATTTCGCAGATACGGATGTTCTGATTGTAAATCTTCAGTCATTAACTAAGGAAATTCTCGAACGAAATAGAGAGAAAATGCAAAACGCGGCACAAGAAATTTTTGAAAAGTCAATTAACGAGGGAGAACTCATATTTATAACCGCACCAAAAATTACATCCACTACTATTGGCATCCCTTCTAGCTATATTTTATCGCCAGTAGATTTTCATACAAGGATAGTTTCACCTGGAACTAAGATTAAATTTGATGAAAATCATAGATTTAGAAGATATTATTCAGAAGTCAGGAGCTACGACTTTTATTTATTCTCGCCGACCTTAGCGAGTCACGCTTTGGATGCAAGGGTTTCCACTGCCAAAATGAAAATTATAGCTCAATTGATAGAATCTGGTAAAAGGGAATTAGTGGGCGTAGACGAGCAAGTCGGATTAACTGTCACAGACAATGCGGGTAGAATGGTTTCAGGCAGTTTTAAGGTCTTTTACCATGATTTGAATCGAGTCGTGGACAGAAAATATCTCAAATATTTTGGAGGAAACATTACCTATCTTCCTCCTTTTAACGGAAGCGGAACCATTGAAGAGGGTATTGATATTGTCTTAGATATTTTAGGAAAAAGTACATCTAAAGAAGCTTTTCCAGAATGGGTCAACAATATTAAATTTGGAGGACTGGATTCTTTAAACATCAATATCTCAAATCTTCAAAATAAAATGCTCGATACAGAGCTCAAAATTAAGAGCTTGCAACAAAAAAAAGAAAAAATACTAGCGTACAGTCGGCTATTAGCTTCTAAAGGACCTGCACTACTACTGGCCGTTAAAGAAGCCTTCAGGTTTCTTGGGTTTAATGAAATTGACGAGCCACGTGGCGGTGAATACGAAGATTTGCGTTTTGAACTTACTAAAATTCCAGGATACAAATATGCTGTTATAGAAGTTCACGGTACTGAAAATAGGACTACCCTAAACAAATTAAGGCAATGTCATCAATATGTTGAAGACTACTATGAATTAACAGAAGAGAATGTAAAAGGAATATTTGTAGTGAATCAACAGCGACTGACGCCCTATCCAGAAGAACGAGCAGCGAGACTGTTTTTCGAGGACAGACAAATTAAATATTGTAAAGGACAGAACATCTGTATCATTCCATCGCCAGTGCTATTTGAAGTGGTTAATTGTGTATTGAGAGGGAAAAGAAAATCTCGCCACTCATTGGAAAAAATAATAGTTGACTGTAACGGTGTACTCGAGGATTTTTAATTTATATTGTATAACATAGCCTCAATTTTGCATTATTACGAATACAGAAAGAACGGGAGATTGCAATCACGTTAATAAATTCTATTGGAAATTGCCGCGAAAAAGCATAATTTGTACCGCCCTTGAACATTAATTGTTTGAAATACCTACTCTTTGCAGAGGCAAAAAAATTTGTGCATTCTCTTAATTTAAAGACCCAGAAGCAATGGAATGCATATTGCAAGTCGGGAAAAAAACCACAGAATATTCCATTATATCCTCATAGAGAATATAAACAGGATTGGAAAGGCTGGGGAGATTGGCTTGGGACAGGACGAATAGCTAATCAGAATAGAACTTTTCGCTCCTTTGAGGAAGCCAGAAAGTTTGCGCATTCACTAGGATTAAGAGAAATGAGAGAATGGGTCAAATATTGTGCTTCGGGCAAAAAACCGATTGATATTGCAGCTATCCCAATATAGTTTATAAGAACAAATGGAAAGGATGGGGTGATTTCCTCGGAACTGGCTATATTGCATCCTACAAGAGGACTTATCGTTCATTTGAAGATGCGAGAAAGTTTGTACGAAGGTTGGGACTAAAAAGTGAAAAAGAATGGAAAAAGTATTGTAGGTCGGGTAATAAGCCATCTGACATACCTAACGCCCCATCAGCAGTTTATAAAACTGAATGGAAAAGTATCGGAGATTGGTTAGGTACCGACTATGTTGTACCGTATAAGAGAAAATATCGTTCATTTCAGGAAGCAAGACAATTTGTGCATTCTTTAGGGCTTAAGAACAGAGACGATTGGATTGAATTTTGTAATGGAGCGAATAAGCCATCAGATATCCCAAATAAACCAAATCATGTTTACAGAAATGAGTGGAACGGGTGGATAGACTGGCTTGGATATGAAGAAACTGCATGGTCGGTGAGGAGGGTCAAAGAGCTATTACGTGAGCTGATAAAAAGTAATGTAATTTATGGATGGGATGAAGCTGTTCTCTATTCCTTTCTTCTTAGAAAGGGACTTCTGAATTTACAAAGTAGGCATACAGACTTTTTTAGAAATTTAATTGAAGCAAGTAGAGTATCTCAGGGAAGGAAGTTAATTGAAGAATATGCATATTCGGATTCTGAAAGTCCTCCAGACCTTTCCGGAGTTGTATCTAAAAAATTGGACACCACAGAAGAAATTGAAACAATATCCACGTCGGGATTGTCTAGCATTGTCGAATCCCCTGACCCTTTGGATTACCGAAATGATTGGCCTGTAGAACAAATTTTGTGTCACACTGATACCCTTGAATCCATAAATGTCGATGAGGAAGCTATGGAATTCTATCTGGACTACTCTGTAGATGAATTATGGCGATGTGCATTCAAAAATGAGGATGAAACAGTGAATAAGGTAAAATTGGCTGGCAAGAATGGTAACAAATATCATGATATGGTAATAGATACTTTCTTGGCGGATTATCAAGGCAGTACTAACCTAAAAATACCTCCTACCTACTCATTTCCTTATCTACCAACCTTAATGCAGCGATATGTAGCATATAAAGTCAGTAATCTTCCCTACTTTGGTAACTTTTCAGGTACCGGTGCAGGCAAAACGCTTTCTGCAATTCTTGCAAGCAGAGTCATTGACAGTAAGATGACTATCATTGTTTGTCCCAATGATGTGGTTGAGCAATGGAAACGGAATATCCTAGATACATTTCCTAATTCTAAAGTTGTTACTGGAAAACATGCCTTTTATCTTCAATATTCTGAAAAGGAATATCAATACGCAGTACTAAATTATGACAAATTCAGTCAAGATGAATCTCCTAATCTTATGTTAATACTCTCAAAACAGCAGGTAAATTTTGTTGTTTTAGATGAAATACATTTTACTAAGATAAGGAATGAAGAAGAGGTAAGCCAAAGGCGTAAAAATTTAGATGGTCTTATGACTGGCATTAGAAGAATTAATCCTAATGTCAAGATTCTAGGACTTTCTGCCACTCCTGTGGTAAATAACCTAAGAGAAGGAAGGTCATTACTTGAACTAATAACAGGCAAAATATATGATGATGTCGCTATTCGTCCCACTATTCCTAATGCGGTTACCCTTTATGAAAAATTATCCACAATCTCTATTAGAGAACTACCTAGGTATTCTGTTGATATAGATACTCATATCATTAATGTTACTGCCGAAAGACCACCTGACATTTCCGTACGCCACCTTAAGGGCAACCCTCTGGCAATAGAGAAAGTCCTAACAAATGCACGAATTCCGGAAATAGTAAAACTCATCGAAGGGCAAACCATCATTTACACTGAGTACGTAGAAGATATAATCCAGAATTTGACTAAGGCAGTGGAAAATTCTGGATATAATTGTGCTCTTTACACAGGTTTTGACCGTTCTGGCCTTACAAGATTCCTTAACAAGAACGTCCAGGTATTGATTGCATCGCGCCCTCTCTCTATTGGTGTTGATGGTTTACAACACATATGCAATAGACTAATTATTAACACGTTACCGTGGACTAATGCACAATACCAACAACTTCTTGGTAGGCTAGTAAGAAAGGGTCAGATTAGAGATGTAGTACACGTTTACCTGGTAAAAGCCAGTATTGGTGGCTACCAGTATGATGACTTAAAATGGAAAAGAATTCAGTTTAAACGTACCTTAGCCGATTGTGCAGTTGACGGTACTCTACCCGAAAAGAATCTAGTAACTCCTCAACAAGCAGCTATGGAGGCCGTTAAATGGTTAGAGAGACTTGAGCGTGGTGAGATATCTACCGTTGTGAGAAGAGACCTTAACGTGGAATTAACACCTGTAGAAATAAAGAAGCGGATAATAAAGTACGGTGACTTTACCAAACTAAATAACAAGATTAACAATGAGAATTCTGACACCACCCACCAAAGGATGTTAAAAGACCCGAGGGAATGGGAGGAATACCATAGACAGTACAGAGAAGCTCGAAGGTCTTGGGCTATAGTACCATATGAGGAAATCATAAAAAGAATTAGGCAATTATCGCCACGACTTATAATTGGTGACTTTGGCTGCGGTGAAGCAAAAATATTGGAAGCTTTTGGAGATAATAGGGTTTGCAGCTTCGACCATGTTGCAATTAATAATAAAGTGAAAGCATGTAATATGAAATCAGTTCCGTTACCAGTTGAAGCTATTGACATAGCTGTATTTTCTTTATCCCTAATGGGCAGGAACTGGGAACAATATATTGCAGAAGCAAAAAGGTGCTTAGCAACTAATGGTTATTTACTAATTGCAGAAACGACCAAAGCAATTAAAGGAAGATTGTCAAAAATCAAACAAGTAATTGAGAAACAAGGATTTGATATTTATAATGATGAAGAAAGAGGAGATTTTACATTCATTGAGGCTAGGGAATTATAGTCAATAATTGGTAAAATTCTTCAAAATCGATTAAAAAAACCAACATATACGGGATTCCACTAAATATTACTTAATTAGCTTATTGAATGTTGGTTCAGGCACAAAAGATGGCGCAAGTCAAGGCATGTACGGTAGCTATAGGATTGGTCCCCATTAGCGGATTTAAACCGGTCGCAGTACTGGTGAGTGGATTCTTTGCTATGTCTGTTGCTGTATCTTGAGCATTTACTACATTCATTGAATGATATGAATAGGCTAGATATAAGAGAATTAAAAAATAAGAGTAAGAAATTTCTTATTTCTGTGACTCTATGTAATTGCCAACCATAAGCGTACATACCCGCATTGCTTCTTGTCTTGCTTCACCTTGTAAAGCTGAGCCGTACATTTCATTCATTTTTTGCGAGCACAATTCGCTAGGGTTCAATGATTCTAAATAATTGGTTCGTGAATCTGAAATTGTATTATAAAACTTTTCATCTTGACTATGTATTGCCATCAATAAAATTATTCCAGCAGTCACACTTAGAATTATGGATATAACGATTCCGATTTATGTGTATTCAATCTTTTTCTATCACCTTCACCTCCCTTAATCTTTTCAAAAATGTTCTTATCCTGCTTACTTATTCAGTTCGCTTAATCTTTGTTTTAATTCATGTATTTGCATTGCTTCTTGTTGCGCCTGAGCCTTTAGACGGTCAACTTCTTTAGTATCTTCATTAATCATTGCTCCATAATATGCCATTCCAAATAGTCCTACAATAATAATTATTATAGCAAGCGCTACTTTTGCTCCTTTACCCAATTATTCAATCACCTCTTTTAATTTATTCATAAGTGTTCTTAGTAGTGTCATTATATCACCATCCGTATTGTATATGGTAGGATAGATAATAATACAATAAATAGCCTATTGCTATTGCTGAAGGTACCCCAAAGAATAATCCCAGTATGAAATAGCCTTTTCTCATTATATGAACAATTCCCGCCAATCAGAAATATCATTTATTAAGACTTGTTTCAAATCATCGTATTTTTGGATATTATAATTCATATCATAATTAGCCTCTTGGTGTTCTTGTTTGCAATCCGGACACATAATACAATCTTGACCATCATTGTAACAAGTACAGCAAATAAACAAGTCTTTACTGTAATAGGATATATTACAATGTTGCCATTTAATCTTCATTTTTTCTTTTCAAATCTCATTTTAAACAATATACTGAATACAATTGAGGCTATAACCGAATTAGAAAATATTAATATCGCTGTGATTCTAGCAAGTGCTCGACTTAGCAATTCACCTTCAAGCGAAAATATTATTATTTCACGTAATGCTAAGAACACAGCAAAGAATACACCTATAGAAAGAATGATTCTAAATATGCGAATTTTATTCATTTTATAACCTCCTCATTTATGTAATGAGTGTCAATATCTAATGTCCATAGATAAGCCTGTTTGAAGGTTGAATCTTTCTCCTTATCTTCATAAATAAAGTCTAAGGCTTGATGTCTTTGTTTTAGTAACTGCATTATTAAATTCCGTTCTTGCAAAATAGATTTTAGTCATTTTTGAAGCTCCCGCCATTTTTGTATATCTCCATTTGTTTGTGTATCTAGACATGTTTTCATATCTAGGTTTTTTCATGACAAAATTCCCTTATCTCAGTAACATTAACTTGTGAGCCTCTATCAAGTACCCTTGAATAATAGGCTACTTGTATACCTAACCATATAGCAAATACACCAATTATGCTGACTGCTACTAGAGCGATTATTTTTTTCTTACTCATTTTATTTCGTCACTCCCACCTGAAAAGATTCTACCATTTTATTGGCTAGAGGCAACGTTTCTGGAACCTTTAACGCCTCATCTTGATATGTTAGAACATACATTTTCCCGTTAGCAATAGTAAAAATCCTGAATCCGTAATGGTCTTTGATATTATCATTTTGTTTGGCTCCATATTCGACCTTTATTGCAGCACTATCGTTATAGTTATCGGTATCGTTATTTCCTACAATCGTCAGTTTATTTTCTCTGATTATTTGTGTATAATATGGCACTGTCGTATCATATTGTAATGTATCTTTGAATTGCTTTACACGCTCTTCTAAAGTATAATTCTTTAATGTCATTGTATTCGTATCAAGATATGATTTAACATTACTAACTATGACTTTAAAAACAGCATCATCTACGCTTAATAATCCGTTATCCCTATCTCTATTCGGTGCAATAAAAGAAATACCATTAATACTATAATCAATAAATCCCGCTGTAGTTTTTAACCTTCCAATCTGATGGATATTGTATAGTAAAATTCAAATCATTTTCATTATTAGTATAAGTCTTAAACTCTGATTCTGATTGAGCATTAACTACTTGATGATAAATTAAATCTGTGACTAGTAATACCATTGAAACAACAATAATAAGCTTTATTGTATTCATTTTATTTTAAGTCCCCTTTATTATTAGTCATTTCGCATTATTTCCTATAAACTGAAAAGAGTTAATGACTGTATTTGACAAAGGTAACACTTCGTTAGAATACTTAGTTCTCGATTTAAATTCCAGAACAATGGTTATCCCCATAAGTTGTTATTATCTGTTTTATGATATACTCCCTATTTCCCAGTTTTATATTGTATAATACTTCAAATGCTTTTTTATCTCCGAGTTTAGTATCACCTTTAAAATCAATCAACTTAGCCCCCTTTGTGTGTTTAACAAGATTGTAGTAATTATCCGAGTATTGTTGTAGATTTAATCCCTGTATTTCTAGGTCATTATTAATCCATATCACAAGGCAAATTTCACCACAAATGTACTTTTTACTAAAGTGTTTTCCTAGTTTGTCTGAAGGTTCAAATCTGATAATATCAGTTATATAATCCCCCGCTTTAGTGTCCCCCTCTATTGCTATCCAATTCTGAGGATATAGAACTTTAAACCCATAATCAGTATTATTGTATAATGAAAAGCCCCCTAGAAAAGCACTTTGCCCATATGCTATTTGATACGCTGTATATATCGATAATCCAATAACTATACTAAGTACAGTAAAGGTGAATATTACGGCACAAATTCCGGCATAATCTTTTTTAGGCTTTTCTTGTTCATGTTTGATGGAATAATAAGTATCCAAACTATCTAGATAAATTTTCATTTCTTATTACCATTATCTTTTAAATAGAGAATCACATAGACTTTTTCCGGCAACATTAACACATTCATTATACAACTCTTCCTGAGTTTTATTGTTTGTAGTATCTCTGGTAGATGATTCTGTTAAGTTTGCACCTGAAAAATTACTTTGTGTATTTGTTAAATTCCCATCACCCTCACTCGATGCACTGTCTGCGAATCTAAAACTTTTGACCATCTGTTCAAACTCAGGGAGATACTTTTCATAATTTTTTGCGTTTGCTACATATAATACTACATATGGTTCTTTATCATGCATAACAAGATATAATGCAATCTTAGCACCGCCATACCAAGCAGATTCATTTGCATATATCCTGACTGATTTTTCGTTACCAACTGTAGTATATTGTTGCGATGTAATGTTTTGGATACCATAATTATTTATTCGATACTTCACATATGATTCCAGCGGAGCATTTTTTGGATAGTCAGTATCTTGAAAAAATATTGCATATGGAGTTCCATCTTGCCTAATTTTTTCAATGACACCACCACCACCAACAAGAATGTCACTAAATTCATTAGGCGTTAACTCTATGAGGTTTCCAGGTCCAAGACCCGTATTTTTAGCCTCTAGTGTATACGAACCTTCTCTATATGCCCAATTATCAGGTATATTTATTGAAAAATACGGGTTTGCTACAATGTCGTTTCCTCCAGCAAAAACAGTAGTAACAGAGAAGGATAGTAGAAATACAATTCCAATCAATATGACTATAATAATATTCATTTTATTTTATATCCCCATCCACAACATCATATTTTGGATTTCCTAAGTCATATTTTAGCCAAGCGTCATCAAAGCATTTTTTAATTGCCTGTCCACATTCCAACGATTCATTAACATATAAATCCATTTTTTTATTATACTCATCTTGTAGTGTATAATTTGCTAAGTCATTTGCTATACGTCTAGCTTTTTGTTCTTGTATTTGTTGTTGTACGAATTGATATGTAACAATACCGGCAATTAGCAACACTCCTGCAGTTATCGCAACTAAAAATATCTTATTCATTTATTTTATTCCCTCAAACTCCCTTTTGTATTACTGTAAAGAGAATCCACATTTACTACAAAATGAAGAATTGAGTGGATTTGACGTTCGACATTTCGAGCAAACTGATGCGAGATTTTTTCCGCAATTGTTACAGAATTTTGAGTCTTTTGGATTTTGTAGACCGCAACCAGGACTTTATTATTTTCCATATCTACTCGCATAATTCTAAAATTAGTCACTACCAAATTTATGATAACTTTTATTCTAAAAAATCCTTTTGTCTTGGCGGCAAGGTTGCCATAGTTGCTTTCCTGTCCATGTAGCACAAGACTTCTTGGTTCTCCTTTGTTTCTTTGAACATATTTTGCCGATTCTATAAGCATACCACCAGAACCACAAGTAGGGTCACATATTTTCATCCCTTCTTTTGGTTCCACTAGGTTTACAAGCAATCTTACTATTTCTCTTGGTGTAAAGAACTCACCTCCTTTCTTCTTCGTTTCATCCGCAAACTCTGCTAGTAGATATTCATAAGCGTCTCCGAAGATGTCTTCTTTTTCCAAGTCTTCATTTCTTAATCTAGGGGAATTGAAATGAGAAATTAAAGCACGAAGTTTGTCGTCGGGATATTTTCTCTTATCATTATATTTTGTATTAGTTAAAACACCTTCTAATTTCGGATTCTCTCTTTCAATTATACGACAAACATCATCAATCATTTCTCCAATGTTTTCAGCAGTTGATGACAGAACAGTCCACCTTGCATTTTCAGGAATGTAAAAATTATGGCGTCTTTTATTATAGGCCTCTTTTTTGTTTATACCTTTCTTGATAAGATTTTCTGCATTTTCTTCAAAAGTGTCATTCAATCTCTTTAGAAAAAGTAAAGTCATTACAGGTTGGCGATACTCCGAAGAATCAAGTGAACCTCTTAAGATGTCAGCAGCACTCCAAAGATGGGATTTAAGAAATTCAAATGTTATTTTCTGTGTATCTAATGTGTAATTGACTGGTTTTGACGGTTTTGGGCTTTTGTTCTTAATACTAGACAAGATGCTTTAATGTGTAGAACTCCAAAACTTGTCTATAAGTATATGGTTAAAAGATACTGCGAGATAGACGTATACATCTACTCCTTTCTAATCAATATTTTTGAATCTTTAATGTCTAGTAACATATCATCACCGACCTTTAGTTTTAGGTCGCCAACAACTTGAGAAGGTATAGCAATCATAAAGCTGTTCCCAATTTTACGAAGCTTTAGTCTTATTTCCATATCTAATCAATATCCAATAGATATACTTTAATACTCCGATATCTATAGGATAATATATGGATATCCTTTGTCAAGGAGAAGTGAATTAAGACAATGATTATTGAAACTCTAATTCCAACGGCTGCATCAATAGGTGGCGGGTTCTTTACTGGCTTACTGCTTGGATATTTTGTAAAGAAGGTAATTAAGATACTAATGTTTATTTCAGGTGGAATTATTGGTCTATTATTATATCTACAACAGCAACAAATAATTTCACTAAACGTAGAAAGGCTTGAAGGTTCGTCGATATTTATTCTTAGTACTTTGTCCTCCTCATTTGATAAGGTGACTCAAATTGGCGATATGTCGTCTTTAGGGATACCAATAGCCGCTTCAATTGCCGCTGGCTTTACGGTCGCTTTAGCCAAGAGCTGAAAACGGCGGTATCAAAAATATAATGAAACTACTAAAACAATTTTTGGATTCGATAGCCAGTAAACCATTCTCTATCAGAAGATACAGCTTTAAAAACATAATAGGCAACGACGATATCAAATTTGTTCTAAATAAAGCAATGTTATCAGAAAGACCAATTCATGTCCTACTGTATGGAAAACCTGGTTGTGCCAAAACTATGTTCTTAACTGAGATTATGAGAAGGTTAAAGAATTCCTATTTTATTGTAGGAAGTAATACAACAAAAGCTGGTCTAGTTAGCCAATTATTTGAAAAAGAGCCAAAATATCTATTAATTGACGAATTAGACAAGATGAACGCCAATGACCAAGTTTCGTTACTACATTTGATGGAGACTGGAATAATATCTGAAACCAAAGTTAAGAAAACCAGGCATGTGAAACTAGTGTCTTGGGTAATTGCTACCACTAATTCTGTAGAAAAAATAATTGAGCCGCTCTTGTCCAGGTTTGTCGTACTAGAAATTCCAGAATATACTTTTGAGGAATTCACGGAGATATCTATAACTAGACTTGCTAGTGAAAATGTCAAGGAATGTACTGCGCAAGTTATTGCTGAAAAGATTTGGTACGAACTTGGTTCAAGAGACATTAGAGATGTCATTAAGGTGGGCCGACTTGCTAGCACTATCGAAGAGATACCTTTTGTTGTCAGAATGCTGAATAAACAATACAGGTTTGACGGTACGAATAAGAATTGAGCCTTTGTTATGACTTTCAAAAGTGGACTGTAATTACGCTAGGTGCAATTATTTTAGTAAATGTAGTTGGACTAGTACTTATGTTACTTGAATGAACGAAGATTTTTTGTGCTACAACTTTGACAAAAGCTCCTTTCTTTGTTATCTGTGTCGCTCAATGTATTACTGAAATACATTACGCATCTTGGATTTTGACAATGCAAAAAACCAAAGACATGCCCTAGCTCGTGTACAGATTCCTTTACCATCCTTTTATAAAATAGCTCCATATCAGGCTTCAGTCCATAGAACTCCTGCTTGATTCTAGGCAGGTATATTGCCCCTAATCCTCCTTTATGAAACGCTTGTCCAAGGACAAAATTCAAACTATTTGAGTACGCGTCTACATCTAAGATGAAAAGTATTATTGTATCTTTGTTCGGCCTGAATTTCTCAAAGAACCAATCTAACAATTTAGGGGAATACCATTGATTTCTATGCCTATCAAATGAAGATTCAAAGACAGTATCTTTCTTTAGCTGAACCAAATTAGAATTGTTGCCGGTTGCAACCGTCACTTTGATATTTTCAAATTCTCTTGATATATCCTTGCCTAAATTATTGAGAGTTGTATAATCAAGCTCTGCCAAGAACGGTCGTACGATTATTTCCACGCTTTTGAATTGAAATAGAATCATCATAATATGTTTGTTGTTTGGCTGCGAATTACTGGCGAGCTAAAGTGGAATGCACGATTAGAGTTTGTCAACGTTTTGCATTATTCATTTTCCATTGACATTTTTTATGTACCTAACTTACATCTCCACTGCTGGTAATCTTATAATAATTGCGAATTCAAGTTATAGCAGTAAGTATCAGACTTGAGCTACATGTAGCTCTGTAGCAACAGTAACATAAATAATAATAAACGGCTTATCATCTATTGACATTAGGAATGGTGACCCCGTTTGCTGAAACTCCCGAGGAGAAAAGAGAGTTAGCTCTACACATGCATCATAATGGCCACACCTACAGGACAATATGTAAAGAAGTGCGTCTCTCCCCGACAACTCTCAGCAACATCCTTAAGTCTGAAGCCGGTTATATTGAAAATTCAGTAAACAACTTAGATAATAAGACCAAAGAGACAAGGGCATTGGCCCTTTACAATAAAAATAAGACGCCTCTCGAGGTTTCAGTCGAGCTGGATATTCCGGCAGATAAAGCGATTGAATTCTATGAAAAATTTCAAAGGCTGAAATCCATACCACTGGAAGATAGGCAGGTTAAACTTAGTCATGAAATAAAACAACTGGAAGCAGAAAAAAGCAGAACAAACTCTCAATTGATAGATTTGAGAAATCTGGTAATCGAATCAAATAGGAGGCTCGAATATTATAAAACAGAATGCGAAAGACTCTTAGACATTTATTGTCAAAGAAAACAACTATTAGGGTGGTAAGGCGGATGTTTACAGACCACTAGCCAATAGTTTACTTTACCGTACAATAGATGTTATTTCTTGAAATATATTATTCAAACTTAAAATTATTCGGCCTTCTTTATCATCACGTTGGGAATAGAAAATAAAGCCCTGAGAGACATTGATGAATCAGACTTGATTCAATTAATTGAAAATAAAGTTAGAGAGGATAAATATTTGGATTATAAGCGGGAAATGATTGGAAAAACTGAATCGGATAAAAAGGAATTCTTGCAGGATATCTGCTCATTCGCTAATGCTGCTGGAGGACATATTGTTCTAGGTATAGAAGAAGGAAAGGGACAAGAAAGAGGCTTGCCTAAAAATTTAATTGGCTTGAATGTAAATGCTGATGAAGAAATAGCAAGGCTTCAGAGTATAATCCTAACAGGGGTTGAACCAAGAATACTTGGTCTTGAATTAAAACCTATAGAGCTTGAATCCAATCCAATTAATCCTAAACCCATAGCAATAGTTATTCGTATACCTCTTAGTATTTCACTACCACATATGGTAAAATATCAAGGGCACCATACTTTTTATTCTCGCACAGCTAACGGAAAATACCCTCTTGAAGTTAGCGAGCTACGTAATCTTTTCGCTCAATCAATCACAGCTATGGAACAAATTAGAAGTTTTAGACAGGAGAGGATAAAAAAGATTTTAGATGGAGAAAGTCCAGCACCTATAAAATCTTCAGCTAAAATCATTTTACATATTGTTCCTTTATCTAGGCCAGATTTGACTAAAAATGCAATAGATATCAACTCAATTGTTTCTGAAGGTAATAGGTTTGAACCTATGACTATGACCTCACATCATCAGCGTTTTAATTTTGATGGCCATGTTACTGATTTTCAAAGGACTATTAATAATGAATTGGGAATTTCCGCATACACACAACTTTTTAGAGACGGCAGCATTGAGGCAGCTTGGAATGGCCCTTTTGTTCGTCATCATGAGGAAAAAATCATAGGCCCATCGTTTTTGGAAGATATCATAATAGGTTACCTTGAATATTGCCTGAGAAAAATGGACTCTATCGGAATTGAGCCCCCAGTATGTATAATGCTATCCTTATTGGCCGTCTCAGAGTACAAAATGTATAGGAATGATGAAACTCCAACAGAAAAATTTGAAAAGGATATCCTTACGGTTCCTGAATTATTGATAGAAAAATTCGACATTGATGTCCCAAAACAAATGAAGCCAATATTTGATATAATATGGAATTCAGTAGGTTTGAGCGAGTGCCAAGGATACGATGAACAAGCCAATAGAAAACAAGCAAGTTGTGCCTACTATCATTGGGATAATTACAAACTTATGTAAGCTGAATCCAAATAATAGCCTTCAATTCGTAATTATTCTTTTGTGGAGATTCTAAGATAATATCTAGTTTGGACATAATCTCCTTTTGTGGATAAAGAGTGGATTCAAACTGCTTGAGCAATTGATTTACTTGAAGCGGCTCTTCAATTCTATAATGTGCATTTTCCATTAAGATTCTTCACATATGAACGGAAGACTCGGTTTATAGTGGATAACCGGATGTCTGGAAGAGAAACCTGTGCTTTGTTAAGTATTGGAATATCTTTACTGATTTCATATTGTCTCAAAATCCAGCTTGCAATTAAACGAGTTGTAGGTCTTACGTCTTAATTGGTAAACAAATGCCAAAATGGTTTTTCCACCGAGGTAAAAAATGACGAAGTTACCTATGCTTTTTCAGACTTTATTAGGAGATAAAAAGCAAAATAAAAATACTAATACTGCACATAGCATGGGCAGCCTAGGTAAATTATATCTGTTCAGAGGGATAGCCAATAGACTGCGTGAAGTCGTCAGTCCTCATTAAGGACGGTTTAAGCAAATGAATATTCCCTTGATAAAGAACAAACAAATTATGATGATATCATTGATGTACTTATTATCCTAGAATGTGTTATGATATTTACTGAATTAAAGTTCAATATTAGCATCAATCAATGGTGGATTAAATTTTATTTTACCTTTTTCTTTTTCGCTTAAGTCTAGTCTTAAATAAAAATCATCAAAAACCGCTGATAAAAACTCTTCAATCGTTTTGAAATGTGTTCTACGTTCAGGATAAGTAGTATCCGAAGACGAATTTGTTTCATTAACTTTTTCTGCAATACCTTTTTTCAAATCAACTACCCATAAAATACCAGTATCTGATTTAGTAGGCTGATTAACCCATAATTTTATTTTAGGGTGCTTTAACAAAAATTTTTGTACTTTACGTTTGGATTTGTTTCTGCTTTCCTCTTCAAGTTTTCTTTGATATTCAAAAAACTCGTTACTGTTCCAACTTTGTGCATGAAACTTTACAGGTCTTTTAGATTTAGATTTTGACTTGGTCATGTTGCGGCTCAAAACTTTTTAATCTCCATAATCACATATTCCTTTCTCATTTATCATGTATTTTTCACTAGATGGAGGATGATAAGGCGAGGTAACCATAGCAGCGCTCCCATAGGACGATGCGTTGTGTTTAAGTTGAATTCTATATGTACTAGCATGTGCCATTAGGTTTCCACCAGTTGACACATTTTTATCTGGAGTAAAATAGTCCGGATAAGATTGTATCTGGTTCGTTATGACTACTGCTATATCATATATTTCTGAGATGTGTCCTAATTGTCGCATAGATTTGTAGAGCCGATGTTGTCGGTCAGGCAGAGATTCTCTTCCCACAAACTCTGACCTGTAATGACTTATAATCGAGTCGATAATGAGGAGTTTCACGTTCTTTACTTTTTCAAGTAAAGCTAATAAACCATCAATATTTTTTTCTTGTTGCGAACTGTCCAGTGGTCTGGATAATCGGATATTTTGGAGTACATTAGATGCATTCAAACCTCGAGCGCAAGCAATTTCATTAATTCTTTCTGGTCTGAATTTTTGCTCGGTATCTATATAGACAACTTTACCGTCAAGACCACCTTTAGACACAGGTTGCTGAACTACTACGCTTAATGTGAAACAAAGCTGCGTTTTCCCAGAACCAGACGGTCCGTAGAACTCAGTTAACGCAGCAGTTTCCACTCCACCTCGCAAGAGCCTGTTTAGTGCCAGAGAGCCCGTGGATATTTTATGTTTGATTTTCCTCTTCTCATAGAACATTTCAGCAATATCGAACGGTCTAGGAAGAGTCGAATCATCCTCTAATTTAGAATGAGCCCAGTAGTAGATGGATGTTGCCTTTTCCAAATCAATACCCATTAGCCTAGAAATTTCTCGTGGACCCGTGGCTACTAGTCGTCTTATTGAATTAAAACCGGCTCTCTTTAATGCAGTAACAAATTCTGATTCTGATTCTAACCCTATATCAGAAATTTTATCATGATGATATCTATCTCGAGTCAAATCAAGTTATTTCTCCATCCTGATAGAGTTTGTCCATGATGGCGTCGATAATCGGCTTATTGGGGGACTCTTGATGTTCAGCACGCACTTTGTATTTTCCATCCTTCATTCTTTTTGTGTAAATTCTCCATAAATCTGAAATTCCTTCCTCAAATGTCACATGAAATTTTTCACCTTCATAGCGGTCTAGGAAGTCGAATCCAAAGTGCCACATCTTTGCAATCCATGTAGTATAACGAGGAATGATAACAGACGTCCCACAAAGACTGGCAAGTTTTGTCTCCACCCTTGTCAGAATTTCGATAAGATATAGAATATCGGGAATATCAATGACGAAAGGTCTGTATGGACATGCGATGGCAACACTAACAGTATCGGAGTGATGTACAATTACTTTAACGATAATATCGTCAGAAAATTTCAGTGAATCCAAATGAAGGTCTTGATTACTCGCATCGATTTTTTCAGAAAATTTTTGGCAAACTGAATTCCAAAGCGCCTTCGCAACAAATATTAGCCTAATATCATGAAGAGATTGCTTTTCTCTAGGTCTGTTCTTTAACCATTTGTATAGAGGTGTTTGTCGACCTATTAGAGGGAGCCCTGCACGGTTCTGTGTAATCGCTTTTGTGAACTTATGCCCAGGTATGGAATAGTATGCGTAATAATACCGGTATTGAAATTCGACAAGGCCCAGCTTTTCGAATTTAGATATCTTGTTGCGACAAGTCCCTCTCTTTGGTCTGTACTCTTTGCCATCATATTCAAAAAGCCTCAAATCTAAACCACAGAAAGCTCTTTTCTCTTCAAGCACAATGTGTTGGATATGTTTTAACATCGCTAATTCAAGTTCAGTCAAGGCGTTTAGAATAACATTGCTGGTTGATGTCACTGTCATTTAGTATGTCATCAACCAAAAACATCGTAGTTCTGAAAGACCGATACCAGATTCTTCAAATTTCTTCAATCTACATCTGCCCTCTCGAGTATCAGCCGTCTACCTTCTACTGATACCTTCAAAAAATCTCCTTTCCGGATTTGTAAAGACACAGCAAATTCTTTTGGAAGTAATATAGTTAAGGTTCTCTCTCCTTGAAGCGCCTGAACCTTTCTGACATCTAAATTTTCTTTTGTCAACAACGTATTAACTTCACAAACTTTATTCAATTCTGTGTAATTATAGACACCAACATTGGCATTTTCTTTTGAAAAATCACCAACAATGAGTCGTTTTTTAGAGAAAAATAAATCGGGAAAATTTACACCAAATTCTTTGCTCCGTCATGACATCTTGCGATATTACACGGACGTGTTAAAGCCGAATAAGGAATCAACATTTCTGTTTGCTGAACTAGTAAGGTGGATTGTGACACACAATGATGAAATGTCAAATTATTACAAGGGGCCTTCGACTAGTAATATACCCATTCGCAATAGAATCTTTAACAACTGGGACCGTATTAAGAAAAGGTTTGAAGAGTTAAAATATTTACGGCTCATAGAAGAGTCTGATATTCAGAAATCTTTAAAAGGAAAAAAAGTCCAGCTGTACGAATACACCGCTTCAGGCCAATTGACCTCGCTCATTTTATATCTCATGGCTCTTGAAGAGGGAGAACGAAAAGAGCGTACGGTCCTTGAAGTATACCTAGTAATGCGTTCCTTTTTTTCAAATCAATCGGCATTAAGTAAATTCGGATTATCTATTCTTGAACAGTTGTGGAAAAACGGATTTTTTCCGTTTTACATAGAAGTAATGGCCATAAGCTTTGCTTTAGACAAGCCGATATTTAGTGATTCTATTCTCGGATGGTCATACGAAGATTTGACGGAAATGAAGAAGACGGCTTTTGGTCAATTAACAGAAAAACAGAAGAAAGTCTTACTCTATTTCATCAAGACAGCCGTCGAGAATATTTTTTACACCAACTCAGAATTCAATAAGGAGTTCGAAGAAACTGCATTTAGTTGTCGAGGCAAAGAAAATAGAATTGCTGTTCAAGGCTTCTGTACAAATTGCAGGTTAACTTTTTCACATGTTATAAAGACTCTGGATTATTTCGAAGCTCCAGCCCTTACTGGCGCTAAAATCAATGGACGTTGTCCAAAATGTAAAACCAATTCAATGGAGATTCCCGTTTATCATAGCACGGCTAACCTGCTACTTCCTAGTTTTTAAAAGTGATATTTTTTCCATTAATTCATCCACTTTATCGGATAACGTTGCTATTACATCAACATTGTCCAGTTCATGCCGCTTCAACGTTTGAATTTCTTTATAGGTCTCTTCTAATTTTCCTTTGATAATGTATTCATTATCCTTGTTTCTTTCAGACATTTCATCGACTCTTTTCCTTAAACGATTCTCTTCGTTAATTGTTAGTAGGTCAACAGCTTTTAGATATTCTTGATACATTTCTTCGTCGGTCGGTCTGTAGTAAGCAGAAGCTAGACCTATCTTGTGACCTAGCAACATTTCGCGAATTTCTGAATTAACTTTTGAGTTTATGAGCTGAGTAGTAAAGAATTTTCTAAAACCATGAGCAATCGCAACATCTTTTCTAATTGAAGAGAACCTTTTTGATTCTGTTTGATGTTCTCGCTTTCTTATGCCAGAGCGTTCAGCTAAATTGATTAACTTCCATTCAAGTGACCTATGAGTTATTTGTCTAGGTTTTCTAATGGCAAATTGCTCTCTAATATCAAATTGCTCTCTTATCAAAAATGATTCACTATTTATATTTTCTCCGTAGGTAGAACGCATGTCCAAATAATTGTCTATTGCTTTTGAACACTCAGGAGTACATAGCGTCATGTATTCTTGATTATAGTTTTCGTAAACAGTTAATTTGTAATAATCATCATTAATTCTTTCAAGGTTCCTCAGTCTCAGTTCTGGTAACGACCCTATACGAATTCCTGTCGATGCAAGTAGTAAGATAACAACTCTCATTCTTTCGTCGGCAATTTCTAGTAATTTTGAAATTTCCTTATAATTATAGGCTCTATCTTTTCTAACTCTTTTTTGTTCAGGTAAGAACTTTGATATTTTTGAATCGTTTAGAAAAATGTCATTAATCTTGTAAAATGATTTGACAGCTGCAAGATAAATACGAATAGCGGCATAGGATTTACCTTGTTGTTTCAAGTGCAAAATGAATTCTATTATTTTTTGTTCGATTAGTCTAGGATTACTCTTAAAAAATATGTCTTCTTTTGCCACAAATTCTACATATTTTTTTAACAACAGCATATAGCTTTTTCTTGTCTCTTTTGACGCTAAGGAACTCTCGAATAGTTTAACGGAATCCATGATTATAACTGATATATTCCGGCTATCATTTAAGCTAAGTATATGCTTAACTAAAAGATATTTAAGTTGGTTAATCATCTGCTGATAAAACGCGCAACCTATTGAGATGTTATGATAGAAAAAAATACTAGAAGTATTTGTGAATATGTGTAGAAAATATTACTAGCAGGTTATTCAAATATGACACTTTGATTTAACGTCTACCGATTAGTCTAGATGTTATGACTAGCTTTTCAAACCAGTGGAATAAGGAGGCCAAAAAAGATACCACCGAAAAAATTAGAGAAAGTTTGAGATCACAAAAGCCTCTAAAACCGACCATGGAATCCGCAAGAAATAGACTAGGAATTCAAACT